>Ga0307513_10000549_pt1 | contig 53746 bp, 42 predicted proteins | sample 15_EM_MG_FD_202174 | JGI IMG/M metagenome (GOLD analysis project Ga0307513, IMG submission 202174) | Populus trichocarpa ectomycorrhiza microbial communities from riparian zone in the Pacific Northwest, United States - 15_EM | ecosystem: Host-associated > Plants > Roots > Unclassified | place... | reverse complement strand
GTCGCCTTTTCTTTTGCTTACTTTACTTTTGGCGAAGCAAAAGAAAAGTGAGTTGCCGCCGGGCAACCCCCGGCCAGCACGCCTAAGAAGAGCGCACACCGCCGGAGCAAGACCCGGCCAACCACCCTCAGCCCGAACGGCCGACGGCATGCGCCCTCGCAAACCTCTCCAACAAAACATAAAGCACCAACCCACCCGCCAGCGGCAACAAATAGTAAAGCGCCCGGTACGCCAGCACCGCCCCCATCAGCACTCCCTGCCGCACACTTCCCGACAGCAGCGCCAGATACACCGCCTCAATCACCCCCAGCCCACCCGGGATAGGCATGATCACGCCAATGATGGAAGCCGCCATCAGCACCCCCAGCGCGATGCCATAAGGCACCTGCTGCCCCAGCAGCAAATACATCGCCGCACCCATCAGCGCCCAGTTGGTGGCCGACAGCGTCAACTGCACCACGGCCAGGCGCGCAGAAGGCAGCTGCAAATTCTTGCCCCGCACACGCCACGCCCGCCCGCGTGCAAAAGCGCAAGCCACCACGTAGCCCAATGCCAGCAGCACCATGCCGACACCCAGTACACGTAAAGCGTCGGCGCCAATATGCGCCTGGTTGGGCGGTGCAATCAGGCCCGCGGCAAACAGGCTGCCCGCCACCAGCCCGTAACCCAGCCAGTTGGTCGCGAGGCTGATACCCACGATCTGGGCAATCGTGGCTTCATCCAGGCCCGCCCGCGCATACAGGCGCGCCCGCAATGCGACGCCGCCCACCAGTGAGCCCAGGTTCAAGTTGAATGCATAACTCGTCACTGCAATCGCCCAGGTCTGCAGGCGTGGCAGCTTGTGCCGCGTGTGGTGCCGGCCTATCAGGTCAAAGCAGCCATACAGCGCATGGCTGACTGTGGCCAAGCCCAATGCGGCCAGCAAGACAAACGGCGAGTAACGCCAAAGCGCCTGCCAGGCGCCCGCCCAGTCGACCTTGTGCGCATGTGACGCCAGCAGGCCCAGCACGATGATGCCGAACACAGGCAAGCCCCAGCGGCGCACGCGCGGCCACAGGGACGATGCAAAGGCCAAGAGGGTGTGTGCGGAGGCGGGCGCCGCGTTGCTGGGCATGATGACTGCCATTCTCCGCAGGGCGGCCGGGCAAAACCAGCGAGGCTGGCGCTGGTTTTTGTAGGCCTGGGCCGACGAATCAGCGGCGAATCAGGGCGGTGGCTACCCGGTGAACCTCTTGGATAGGTAACTCATTTGCTATTAATTCAGTAGCTACTTACCCAGCTGCTTATTGGGCTAGAGGCCGATTTTGTTCAGAACCAGCTCAGGCCCAGCGACGGGCGTACAGGGCTGTAGGTCAGGCGGCAGAGCCCTGACGGGCGTTTCTGCGTATGACCTGCGGCGGCTGGCCGAAGGCCCGCAGAAATGCGCGCCGCATCCGCTCCCTGTCTGCAAAGCCGGTCTCGCTGGCCACCACGTCAATCGTGTGGCGGCTCTGCTCCATCATCACCCGTGCGGCTTCGACGCGCAGGTTCTCAACAGCTTTGGCGGGTGACTGGCCCGTCTCGGCGCGAAAGGCGCGGCTGAACTGGCGCGGGCTTAGATGCGCGGCGCCGGCCAGGTCTTCAACCGACAGTTCTTTCTTGAGGTTGCGCCTGGCAAACACCAGCGCGCTTTGTATGCGGTCTGTCTTCGCATCCAGATCGAGCAGGGCCGAATGCTGCATTTGCCCGCCCGCACGGCGGTGGTAGACCACCAGGCGCTTGGCCACGTTGCGCGCGTGCTCCGTGCCCATGTCGCTTTCCACCATGCCCAGCGCCAGGTCTATGCCCGCTGTCATGCCAGCTGAGGTCCACACCGGGCCGTCGACCACAAAGATGCGGTCTTCTTCAACCTGCACTTCCGGGTAGCTGCTCTGCAAGTCGCGCGCATAGGCCCAGTGCGTGGTTGCACGCCGACCGTTCAGAATGCCCGCTTCCGCCAGCACAAAAGCGCCGGTGCATACCGACGCGACGCGCCGCGACGAAGCCATGGCGCGCCGCAAAAAGCGAAGCAGCTCAACCGGTGCCGGGTCAATATCCAGCCCGCCCGCCGCAATCACCGTATCAAACACCTTGCGGCCCGGCGCCTCGGTCGGCATCGGAATGCCCAGCGAGGTTTGCACAATTCCGCCCGTGGCAGACAGCAGCCGCACGTCATAAAAAGGCTTGGGCGCAATCCGGTTGGCCAGCTCAAACACCGTCATCCCCGCAAAGAGCATGACCTGGAAACCCGGAACAACCGTGTAGGCAATGCGATGCATGGGGGCTCCTGTCTATGAACAGTTGTGTCTTAAAAGGTGGCAAATATGACATTGTAGACATGAGGCCACAAACCTACATTCTGCTCACGGCCGGGCTTTTCCGGCGAGACGAAGGAAGTTTTCATGCCCCTCATTGCCATCGCCGGCGCCACCGGCACCGTAGGCGCCAAGCTCACACATCAACTGCTGGCCGCAGGCGCGCGCGTGCGCGTGCTCTCCAGAAACCCTGAAAAAGCCAAAGCCTTGTTCAAAGGGCCGAACTGCGAAGTCGTTGGCGTCGACTTCGACACGCCAGGCTCATTGCAACGCGCTTTCAAAGGCGCCGACAGGGCCTTCCTGTGCACCGGCACCAGCGACAGGCAAGTGCGAGATGAAATCGCCCTGATCGATGCAGCCGTCCACGCCGGTGTGCCATACCTCGTCAGTCTCTCCGTCGGCGGCGCGGGCGGCAGCGCGGCAGGCAGCAGCAACGTCCTCGCCTGGCACACCGAAATCGACACCCACCTGGCCGCGCAAGACGTGGCCTTCACCCTGCTGCGCCCCGCCACCTTCACCGACACCCTGATCCGCGTGGCATCGAAGTTTGTACCCAAAGCCGCGTGGGGCGGCACCGCTGAAGATGGCTTGATCAGCGCAGTCGACACCCGCGACGTGGCAGCCTGCGCCGCCGCCATCCTGCTAGAAGGCCCGGAGCGCCACGTCAAAAAAATCTACACCCTCACAGGCCCGTCACCCGTCACCATGGATGATGTCGCGCTTCTGCTGGGCAACAGCCTGGGTACACCCGTGCACTACATCCGGCGCAGCGATGAAGAGCAGCGCGCCCTGTACCTGGCGTCAGGCTTTCCGCCGCTGATGGTCGATGTGCTGTTGGGCCTGGATGACCTGACGCGGAACAACGTCTATGCCAGGCCCGCAGGTGATGTATTGGCCTTGACGGCACAAGCGCCCCGCTCGATGGGCGCGTTTGTGCGGGAGCGGGTGGGGGATTTTGTGATGACTGCCAAGTCTTAGAGCCGCTGCACTACACCGGCTCCTGCCTGACACCGCTACTTCTGCCCGGCAACCTGCTGCGCCCAGCTGGCCGTGTTGCTCTGCCCATCGAGGAAAGGCAACACCGTCGGCACCAGGGCCGGCGCCAGGAAGAGGTCGTAGTGCGTGAACCCCGGCAAGATCGCCAGCCGGTTCTTCGCCATGTTCTCACGGCCCCAGCCTGCGTCCTTCAGCCCGCCGCCCAGCAGCTGGTAGAACTTCACGATGTGCTCGGGGCGGTACATGTCGCTGTCGCCAAAGACCAGCATCACCGGCATCGCCAGCTTCTTCACGTCTTCTGAATAGTCATAGGGCTTGCGCATCATGGCGCCCATCTGGTCGAGCAGCTTCGGGAAATCCTGCGGGCGCGGCGCCACCGCAGCGTAGGACTTGTACATCGGGGTTTCCTTCATCATGTCGGCCATGCCTGCGCCGACTTGCGCCTGCATCGGCAGCATTTCCGGAAAGAAGCCGTCTTGCGCGTAGCCGGCCGACACCAGCACCAGGCGCCGCACGCGCTCAGGGTGTTGCACCGCCAGGCGAAAGCCGACACCGCCGCCCATCGAATAACCCATCACATCCACCTGGTCGTAGCCCAGCTGCTTGACGATCTGCGCCATGTCGTCGCCCATGTCGACCAGGCTGACGGGCCGCTCAGTCAGCGCCGTCCGGCCGTGCCCGTACAGGTCAACGCCGATCACCTGGCGGGTCTTGGCCAGCGCCGTCAGCACCGGGCCAAACATGTCGAACTGGCCCAGGCCGCCATGCAGCAGCAACAGCGGCTCGCCCTGGCCGTGGACCTGGTAGTGGTAGTTGACGCCATTGACGCTGAGGTAGCCGCTCTTGACGGGCTTGCTTTCCTGGGCATGAGAAGCGGCTGGGACGATGGTGGCAACAGCCACCGCGGCGGTGAGCAGCGGGGCGAAAAGAGTACGCAGGAACTTCATCGATTTCTCCTTGAGTTAAAGATAGGAATTGGCTCACCGGGCCCATCGGACGCATGGGTCGTTTGGGTGGCTTCCACTACTACGACGAGCGGGGCCGGTGAATTCGACAGAAGTTGGCTACGTAGGTGGTTACGTGGATGCGTATGTGGACACCTAAGCGGTGGCTTGCGCCGCCGCCATGTCCATCCATACAGGCTCAAACACATGGCCGTCCGGGTCCTGGAAAGCGCGCGAATACATAAAGCCCATGTCCTGCGGTGGGCGAACGTCGGCTTTGCCGCCGGCGGCCGCCGCGGCTTTCGTAATGGCGTCCACCTCTTCGCGGCTATCGCGTGACAAGGCCAGCAGCACTTCGCAGGTTTGCTGCGCGTCGGCGATGCGCTTCGAGGTAAACGTCGCAAAGTAATCGTGCGTCAGCAGCATGAAACTGATGGCCTCCGACCAGACCATCATGGCGGCCTGGTCGTTGCTGAACTGCAGGTTCTGCTCGCAGCCGATCGCCTTGTAGAAGCGCTTTGCGGCGGCGAGGTCCTTCACGGGCAGGTTGACGAAAATCATTTTTGGCATGGTGGCTCTCCTTGGGGTTGGGGGATGGTTAGCGGGAATGGTTAGTGGGAAAGGGACTTGTCGACCTGCGCGCGCAGCCGCTCTTCCTGCTCGCGCAACTCAGGCGTGAAGGCCTCACCGAAGTCTTCCGCCGCGAAGACCTGCCGGATCTCGAGTTCCGAGTCGCCGGGCATCGGGTTGGGGCAGCGCTTGGCCCAGGCTATCGCCTCTTGCAGCGATGCGCACTGCCAGATCCAGAAGCCGGCAACCAGCTCCTTGGTTTCGCTGAACGGCCCGTCAATCACCGTGCGGTTCTTGCCGGAAAACCGCACGCGGGCGCCCTTCGAGCTCGGATGCAAGCCTTCACCGGCCTGCATGATGCCCGCCTTGACGAGCTCTTCGTTGTACTTGCCCATCTCCGTGAGCAATTGCTCACTGGGCATGAGGCCGGCTTCACTGTCGGCAGTGGCTTTGACCAGGACCATGAATTTCATGTGGCTCTCCTTGTTGGGTTGAAGTGGTGAAGTTGTTGACTTATTGCCTCAATGATTCGCCACACGGCTAAACGTCATATGCGTGACGCCGCTGGGCGACGAGACAGACTCGATCTTGTAGTTTTTCTCAAGGCCCTCCAGGCCGTCCCAAAGCCGTACGCCGCGGCCGAGCAAGATAGGCACTACCACGATGTGCATGTGGTCGACCACCCCGGCCTTGAGGAACTCGCGGAGCATGGTCGGGCCTCCGCCCAGGCGTATGTCCTTGCCGCCCGCCGCCTTGCGCGCAATCTCGACCGCCTCCGCCGGCGACTCGTCGATGAAGTGGAAGGTGGTGCCCCCTTCCATCTCGATCGGCGGGCGGGTGTGGTGGGTCAGCACAAAAACCGGGGTGTGAAATACGGGGTTGGGACCCCAGTGACCCTTCCACTCTGGGTTCTTGTGCCAGCCGGGGTAGCCATATTTGTGGGCGCCCATGATTTCGGCGCCAATGCCCGCCGTAAAAAGACGAAGAAAGGTGTCGTCGATGCCCGACGTGCCGCCGGACTTGCCGATCATCCGGCGGCCCCATTGGGTTGCGAACATCCACTCGTGCAGCCGTTCGCCGGCGTGGCCGAATGGTGCTTCGAGACTTTGCCCCTCGCCGGTGCCGAAACCGTCGAGTGAGATCGTGACGTGTTGTACGCGAACAAGTGACATGGCGGTGCTCCTTGAGTTGCGATTGCGCTTGGGTTGGGGTGAATGAATCAGTGGCTTTGCACGACGCTGTACTTGTCGCCCACGGACTCGCGTAGGGGCGCCGTGTCGTAGACGATGGTCATCGTCTCGATCAAGCCCTGGTCATCGAAATCAAAAAGGTCGAAGCACCGGAAGCTGACCTGCGAGCCGTCGGCCAGCTCCCATTGGTAGGTGAAATACACCGAAGCCCGACGCGAGCCGACACCGCTAACAAACACTTCAGGGTCTTCGAGGACGCTTCGCCGCGTGGCCGCCTTGAGCAAGTCAAAAAACTTACCCACCGGCTGCACGCCCAGAAAGGGCGAGTTCACCATGCCCTGGGGGCTGAACAGCGACACAATGCCGCGCACGTCGCCCGCGGCGAGCAGGGCCAGGTACTTGTTGATGACAGCGATGTATGCCAGAGCGTTCGAGCTGATAACCATGATTTCGGGATGCCTGTTGGAATGAATAGGGGGCCATCGTAGGAGCGCCCGCGCCAGAGCACCAACGAAAGTTTTTGGGGGCAGCCATGTGCGGCGCGCATGCCTGCTGCCGCGGCAGGGCAGCCACGATAAACTGCTCGCATGAACGACACCCCTTACAACTCCGCCTTGTGCGACTGAGCGAGCCATGCAGGCCCTTCCACCTCTGTATGCCTTGCAGGCCTTTTTGGCCGCGGCCGATTGCGGCAGCTTCACCGGTGCGGCCGCCCGGCTCAACCTGACACAAGGCGCGGTGAGCAGGCAGGTGCAGTTGCTGGAAGAGTATTACGGGTGCCCGCTGTTCACGCGAGTAGCCCGCGGCTTGACGCTCACAGCCGAAGGCCAGCAGCTGATCGCGCCGGTGCGGCAAGCGCTGCAGACACTTTCTGAAGCCAGTGCCCGCGTGCGGCGCGGCAGCGATGTCCTCAGAATCCAGTTTCCACCCACCATGGCCGTCAGATGGTTCTTGCCGCGCCTCCCCGCCTTGCAGGCAGAGATGCCCGGGCTAGAAATTCGCGTCGCCACCCACTGGACAGATGCGCCCGACTTCAGCAACTCAGACGCGGACGCCATCGTTGCCCACGGCAAAGGCGGCTGGCCCAACTTAATTGAGGTGCCGCTGATGCGCGAGCGCCTCGTACCCCTGTGCTCGCCACAGCTAGCCGCCGGCCTGCGCGAGCCGCGCGACCTCGCCAGCGCGACCCTGCTGCACGCCACACCCCAGCGGCACGAATGGCTGACATGGCTGCGCGGCGCCGGCGTGCCCGACCTACAAGGCGCGCGTGAGCAACTGTTTGACACGGTAGACATGTGCGTGCAAAGCGCGGAGCGCGGCCTGGGCGTTGCCATAGCCGATGCCGCTTTGTTCACTGACCTGATTGCTTCGGGTAGCTTGGTGAAGCCCTTCGACATTGAGGTCGACAGCGGGAATGGCTACTTTCTTACCTACCCGCCTGAGCGGCGGGAGCAGCGGAATATCCGGTTGTTTGAGGAATGGACTTTGTCTGTGTTAAGGGAGTGAGGCGGCTTTTGCCTAGTCCTCCCGCCCGAGGTCGCGCGTATGTGTTCGACCATGTGCCTACGCACCACTCGACTGTTTTGCAAAGGCAAGCCTTTAAGGGCCGTACTGCCTATATCAGCCGAGCTGGGCGGCGCAATTAGGTCTGCTGCAAAGAGGCTGCTGACCGCCAGCCGGTACCCGGCCATTTGGTCGACAAACTGGTGCTCAGATCTGCGCAGTGGGGGGGCGTCCAGCCTCGTCCGAGAAGCTTGCGCTTCCTTGCGCAATTTCTCGAAGAGATGAGATTTCTGACTATTATTGATTCTTATACTTTTGCAACAGGTCTTGATACTCGCGGCAGCGTTCGTCCATTGCGTTCCAGGCAGCCGTAACCGAATCGCGGTGAGTTCGAGAGAAATTTTCAAACTCTGCTTGCGCCTGTGCCCAAGTGTGACCATGTTTGCGCAAGGACGTAATCAATGCGCTATGACTTTGATTCAAAATTCCCCAAGCATTCTGCTCCAGCATTGACTTGTCGCGTGCGACTTCCCATGATGCAAGTGCGGCATCAAGTTGTTCCTTCGAGATCATATTTGAGTCCATGTTGTGCTGAATGTCTCAGTGTAGAGGGATATCACAGGGTTGTGCAACTTCATTGGTCGTCACGGTTGATAGCTCGAGGAGGCCCAGCTTTAATGTCAGCATTTGCCAAAATGCAGAAATTCTTTGGCTTGCGACCATATGTATTTATCGCTAGTCAGCGCACTTCGCGTTTGGGCGGTCAGTCGTGGGATGTGTGTGCGGCCCGACTGGACTGCTGCACTATTTGGAATGGACTTATTGATCCACGATCACCATTTCGACTTCAAAGGCCGGCCCTCCGCGCTATTTCGTCCACCCGCATGAAGCGTCGATCTTGACGCAAATTCGGCAGCGCCTGCAGGATTGCGTCCAAGCATTGCCGCAGTTCCGGTGGAAGCCAAGGCGACTGTTCGGCAAGGATGAGATCTAGAAACTGCAGAGCACTTTCCGGAAACGATGTGCAGAGAGCCGCTTCGTGAAGGCGGTGAATGACATAGTCAGGATGCTCAATCTTGGTAAGCCAGTTCTCAAGCTGCGCGACCGCCGCAGGAAATTCATTGCCTGCAGCGATGCAAAGTCTTGCCAGCGATGAGCCATCCATGCCCTGAGTTCGATCCCGTGCCTTGGGCCAGACTTTGCCCCAGAAAGGGCTGACGCGGTTTCGCCAGTATTCTTCGCGCTGGTCGCCTGTGCTTTCGACTGCCTTAACCAATGCCTCCGCCAAATCGCGAAGGCCCTCTGCCGACAATGAACGAACTGCACTCGCTAGCTCTGTGGTCTTGAACGTATCGCCCGGGTCGAGCGCAGCGAGCGCAAGAAGCGATGCGTATTGACTACCGTGCTTCCCAAGTTGTCCATAGTGACTGGCTGTGTCTAGAAAGGCGGGTTTAAGGAGTTGCATCATCGGTCGATACAGACGCGGCGACCATAAATAACCTTCCCACGCCGAACGTGCTTCAATTACCGACCGCCTCCAGTCAAACAACGGCAGTAGGTATCGCGTCGCCCAGTCCGGGTCTACTCTAAAGAGAGTAATCGCGTGAGTCGCGAGCAATACTCTTCCATTCACGAAGCTGGCATTAGTTGTGTCACACAATTCGATAAATATAGATTTCAGTTCTTGAGGTAACTGTTGACCGTCCTCCAGTTCCTTGCGATACCACCAATCCAGAAGCGCGTTTGTCACATGGCCCACAGGATGGTTGATGGCATGAAAGACGGGCTCATCGATCTTGTCGTCGACGTCGAACTCAAGGTGAAGGACGCGTGTGACTAACGTCACGAATTGATCGAGGTGGCCTTCAAATGTTTTCCCGATCGACTGTAGCCACCAACTCACCCCGTGGGCTGTCGCCTGGAGCAGCGATTCAGGCGCTCTGGCCAAGAGCGGAGCCATGAAGTGCCATGCAGGCGTTCGTATCTTTTCTTCTGACCACGCTTGGAGCGCATCTCTCCAACGTTCAACGGGCCAGGTTCCTTTACGTTTCGCTAGCTGGCATAGCGCATACGCGGTCGCTTGAAAGCTTTCTGAGCATCGTTGTCTCCAGTCATCCTGCTCGTCTGGCGCCAGCTCGGGGTGTGCCAGCAGATAGTCCAGTACGCCGCGACGACTGCGTGGGACTGCCGTGAAGGTCCTCCAAGGGTCTCGATTGCCCACCCAGCCGCTATCCATCCAGAATGGGAACTCCTCGCGCTCATCTCCTTCAAGGTGCCACATTGGATTCGCTTCCGATAGCGTACCCAGCCGGGAACGCGCAAGTTCCCCCAAGACGGCCCCAGCAAGCGCCAGCTTCTGCAACCTTAGCCATATCTCCCGACTAACTAGACGCGCCCAATGCTCGGCATCAATGTCGTCCCTAAACATCTCGCGCGGCGGTCCAATGAGAATGGCCGCCTCCAGCTCATCTAGCGACTCTCGGGTCAGCACCGGCGCTAAAGCAACGAGTAAGCGCATGACTTCGCGTTGAGTCTCCACTGACCATAACCACCAAGTCTCCTCATTAAGGAGGAAGCGTAAAGCCATCGTTGGTGGAATGACATCTACATGCGTACCCGTGAAGAATGACAATCTACGGAAAACAGGATAGGGCCCATGCGCCCATGCTTCAGCAACAGCTCGAGCTTGCTCAGGTGAACGAGACGAAGTCGCAACCCAAGCATCACGAGCTAACTCTATTAGAGCAGTCCAATCATGAAAGTTCCTATTTTGCGGATGCTCGGATATAGAGGGTTGATGAGAATAGCTGTGATCTCGCCGTCCATCCGCATCGCCTAACTCCTGCATTAGATCAAGTGCATCGTGCAGAAGCACATTAAAGTCGAGCAGCAAATGAGGCAGAGCATCCAGCCAACGTCGATCCTCACGGATGTCGCCCAATCCAGAATGCGCATGATCCGATGCCAGCCCCAGCTCCCAATCAACAATATTCTTGACTGCGTCTGTTTCGTCGTCCGCTACCGCCTCGTCGGACCAGTGAAACGGCTCACGCAATGTCACACAGGGCGCCAAGGAGTCCTTTAACGCCAGTCTTACGCTAGCGGTCAGCCCTTCCCGTTTAAATTGTTCTCTCCATCTGTAGAGATCGAAGCGATGCGTATTAGTCCTCACGCGTCCGTTGAGCAGCAAGCCCCAAAGCGTGCGCATTGCGACTCGCGGAATCGCCCTGGGAGAGTTGTCGCGAATACGCGCAAGCGCCTTCGCATCGCCCGCGTGTTCAAGTTTGGCTAGCTCATCGAGGCGTCGCTCCATGAGCCATGTCAACTGGTGGTGCAACCTGCCACCTCGTTTGACGAGCCACAACAACAGCTTCGGATCGTCCAGGTGGCGCACTAACCAGCATGCGAGATGGTGCATTGGCGCATCCCATTCGCTGGCCCCGTCGCCGCCGTCAGTTAGCACCATCCACGGAGCCTTTGTGTAAGGCGCAGGACGGCGGGTAAAGCTGAATTGGAGCTTTTTGTCGGCATCAGCCAATGCCGGCACACCAAAACGTCCCAAGTCCTCATGGCGATAGAGATCCTGACTCAGTGGTTCTAGCCAGTCAAGCGACGGAACAGGGTCCAGTTCCGCAAATCGCTTGGCGGGCAAGCCATGCGGATCGCTCAGTGCCCATAACATGCGCCCAATAAAGTCATCCTGTTTCGTCGCCGCGAGGGGTCGCCCTATGGCACATTCCACAACAATTCGCTCTTTGCCGCGAACCCCGTCCCGATATGTCTCAGCCCACGCGCGAAGCGTGCTGTGCAGATAGGAGTGGTCGTGACCCTTTCGCTCACGATACAAAATCGGGGTAACGTTCTTGGCATTCCACTCGTTGGCTCTGTCTACCTCTTTTCCACTCGTATAGCTGCCAAACGCGAACATTTCCGGTGGCGACTCTCCCAGCAACCTGTCCGCCGCCAGCGCATCCATCATGTACCGCAGAACCGGATCGTTGATGCTGTAACCGACAAAGCAAACCGTATAGCCGCGAAACAATTCACTTACGAAACGTGCCGCCCAGCGTTCCGTTAAGTACGCTAACCCGAAGTCCCCACTAGAAATCACCAAGCGGTCCAACTCTGCCGACTTTGGCGCGGCTGATAACAGGCCATGCAGATAGACCAAGCCGTCCCACCGCGCTTTGGGTACCGGAAGCAGTGGGGCTTGATAGGTTTGCAGCGATAGCGGCGTGGAGTCGATCAAGTGCTCAAAAAGACGGTCGAAGTTTGTTGTGATGAGCCGCGTCCGGCCAGTTCGGTTCTGACTCAGCGTTAGCAACGCTTCATGCGTAGCGGTGGCGTTCGGAGCTGAAAAATCTGGCTTAAGTACTGAAGCCATCGCACGGCGCACTGTCTCCCGACCGCCCACCACCCCGGCCTCCAACAGTCCAACAGCTGTGTCGAACTGCCCCGCCTTTATTGCCGCTAACTGCACGGCAGTTGGGGTGACGGATAGCTCCCCGTACAGCATGTCCACCAATCCGCCGAACCCTGGGAGCCGCGCCGGATAAGAGATTCCCGCACCACAAAAGAATACTACTCGTCCATCCTCATGCAACTGCAGTAGGCGTTCAGGAATATCAGGCCCGTGGCGTGCGAATTTCATTCATTGATTCCCATTTTGACGCCTGCTGTTAACTCGCTAGCTCAGTTCGCTTTCAGAGGCAATTAATTGCGGGGAACTACCGTGACGCCTGGCTACGGTGATCAAATTTAGGCGATTTCAGACGGTTATGCATCAGGGCGTCGCAGGCTGAAGGCCCGAACACGACACCATGAACTTCTTGGCGCATGCGGTGTTTTCTGACTTACTGAGTTCTATGGCCTGCAGTTGATACTTTTCTGCAGCCTGTTCAAACCCCAGGCCACGCGCGGCCTTTGACAGGTAGAAGTACGACAGGTCAAGTTCAAAGTCCAGGTCCAGCACCTTGGATGCCAGGTCTCGCCAGCTCCCCGCCTTGTAGAGATCGGCCAGGCTGCCCTGCTTGATGAGGTAGGCCGGCATGTTGCCGCCTTTCAGCTCTGACTCTCCCTTGGTGAACCGGTCCCAGCTTTCTGAATAGAAAGCCTGGGCACTGCCCGCTTCGATCTTGGGGCGGCTGTCATAGTCGCCTTTGAGCCAGTCGTAGGTCGGGCGTTCGGTGGCCTTGGCTGCGGCATAGAGCGGCCCCATCGGCTTGCCCAGTGCCAGCAGGGTTTCCTGGCGTCTTTCGGGGGAAGGGTGTGTGCTCAGAAAGTCTGAGCCGCCTTTGGACTTGGTGGCTGTGGCCATCTTCTGCCAAAGAGAGACCGCCGCTGCGGGGTCATACCCCGCGCGTGCTGCCAGCTCGATGCCGATCTTGTCTGCCTCGGTCTCTGTGATCCGGCCATTCGGGAGGTTGACAAACGCAAGCGCTGCGACGGTAAGTGCCAGTTGGTTGTTGCTGAAGTCCCGGCTGTTTTTTGCGGCTGCGGCCGATATGGCCAGCACGGCGATGTTGCTGGCAATCTGCACCGACATCTTTTCTGCGCCGTGCCCGGCCAGCGCATGACCGATCTCATGGCCCATTACCTGGGCAATCTCGTCGTCGGTGGCGTCGAGTTTGTTGATCAGGCCTGTGTAAATCGCCATCAGGCCGCCCGGCATGCAAAAGGCATTGATGGTCTTGTCGTCGTCGATGACGTTGACCTGCCAGTTCCACGATGCTGACTTGGGCTGGTACAGAACAGCCTGCTGGATCAGCTTATTGGTAATCGCTTCTACGCGGGCATTGATGGGAGACCCGACGATGAGCTTTTCCTTCTTTTTGAAGTCGCCCATCATGGAGTTGTAGTACGACACGCTTTGTTTGGAGGCGGACTCTTCACTCACGAGCACCAGCTGCGAGCGTCCTGTCATTGAGTTGGTGGCGCAGCCTGTGAGGGTCAAGACAAGGGCAATGCCGCCGATCGCTGTGCAAAACTTTTTGAAAACCATCTTGGAAATTACCTTGATCGATGCTGTTCGTCTTTGGCAATTTCAGACGGACTAGAGTTATGGCGGGCTGTGAGATTTTGTAACCATAGCTCTATTGTTCCTGTTCGTCTATTGGCGTTTGGGTGGAGTGTGGCGCGCACCGCGACGCTTTGGCGGTGCTTGATTGAAAGCGCCTCATCTCCTCATCTATTTGTAGGGGGCGGATCAGTCTTCAGGTTTTTCCCGCTGGCGTAGAAACCCAAATCGCTCGCCGCCCCCGGCTCAGTTCATCGCTGTGCCTTTACTTCACATGACGCCCCAGGAAATCCATCATCTTGCTGGCGATTTCGTCGGCATGTGACTCCAGTGCGAAGTGGCCAGTTTCTTCAATCAGGTGAACCTCTGCTTTTGGCAAGTCGCGCTTGAAGGCTTCAGCGCCGGCCGGAAGGAAGAAGGGGTCATGCGCTCCCCAGATGGCCAGCAGGGGCGGTTGGTGTTTGCGGAAGTAGTCGTGGAACTGCGGGTAGGCGGCGACGTTGTTGGCGTAGTCGCGGAACAGGTCGAGCTGAATGTCTTCTTGCCCCGGGCGGTCAAGAAACGCCTGGTCGAGCAGATACCCATCGGGCGATACGCGTGACGGGTCTTTCACGCCGGTCACGTATTGCCACTTGGTGGCCTCTGCCGTGAGGATGGATCGCAGCGCGTGCCGGTTCTCCGTGGTGGGTTCTTTCCAGTATTTTTGAATCGGGTTCCAGGCTTCGCTTAAGCCTTCTGTGTACGCGTTGCCGTTCTGCGAAACGATGGCGGTGATGCGCTCGGGGTGGGCCTTGGCCAGCCGCCACCCGACAGGGGCACCGTAGTCAAACACATAGATGGCGTACTTGTTCAGCTTCTTCGCGACGGTAAAACCGTCGATCACCTCGGTGAGGTTGTCGAAGGTGTATTTGAAGGCTGGGTCCTTGGCCACTTCGGTCAAGCCGAAGCCAGGCAGGTCGGGCGCCACGACGTGGTACTTGGTGGCCAGCTTGGGGATCAGGTCGCGGAACATGTGCGACGAGCTGGGGAAGCCGTGCAGCAGCAAGACGGTGGGGGCGGTGGGTTTGCCGGCCTCGCGGTAGAAGACCTTGTGGCCTTTGACGTCGATGGAGGCGTAGTGGACAACGGTGTCTGCCTTGTCAGCCGCGCTTGCGCCGGCAGGGGCCAGCGCAAAAAGGCTACCGAGCGCTAGCGCCGGCAACAGGTGGTGGGTAAGTCTGGAGAGGTTCATGTGGATTCCGATCTGGAGTGAATGAGTGAATGAAGATGGATAAAAGTCAAAAACCTGGAAATCAGGGAAATTGAATGTAACCTACAATATGTGTTTATACAAGTTACATGGGATTTTTGAGTTTCCTCGATTTCCTTTTGTCCCAGGGATGGGATTGCGCGCGGCGTACGATGAGCAAAAATCGAACATCCTTCAAACCAGTTGAGCCACTGAACTATGAGCACCACTCCTCCTTCTCCTTCCGGGTCTGCAGAGCCTCTTGTGCTGGCCGACCACCCGGCGCTTGATCTGCTGAACACGATCGCCAAGATAGACGGGCAAGACTTCGAGTTCTGGAAGTCCGACGCTGACGTGGACCGCTGGTTGCGTCGGGTGGAGATGCGGCCGGAAGATGCGTCTGCACCGCCAAAGAAGCTGTTGGCGACGGGCATCAGGCTACGGGAGTTGATAAGGGGCCTGGTTGAGCAGCGCAAAGCTGGGGAAGAAATTGACCCGGCGGAGCTCAATGAATTCTTGCGTCAATGCGCGAGCTACCCGCAATTGGTGATGGACGGCGAAGACGGGCCCTACCTGGAGCGCGTGCACGGCGGTGAGACTGCTGCCCAATGCCTGGCCCCCATCGCCGAGGCGGCTGCATCGCTGTTGGCGGAGGGCGATTTTGAGTTGGTCCGGGAATGTGAACACCCGGATTGCTCGTTGTGGTTTTACGACCGCACCAAGTCGCACCGGCGCCGGTGGTGCAGCATGGCTGTCTGCGGCAACCGGCACAAAGTGGCCGAGTTTCGCAAGCGCAGTGCCGAGTAAATGACGAGTAATGGCGAGTGATGCCTGGCTGGCCTAGCCCGGCCAGCCACCCCGCACACACCTCCCCGCATACGCCACCCGGCGTATTCCCCAATCCCCCTCCGGTCCCCAGAATCGGTTCATCGCTGTGTAAAAGCCTTGGTTTCCCCAGGTTTTGGCGCAGCGAAACGCGATTTACATACCTACCCACCGGAGAGGATTCACATGCAGCAACGTCGATTTACCCTCAAGGCGCTTACCGCCGCCGTCGTACTGGCAGGCGTTGGCTCTATGCCAGCTTTTGCGCAAGACACCATCAAGGTTGGCATCTTGCACAGCCTGTCGGGCACCATGGCCATCTCTGAAACGGTGTTGAAAGACACCGTGCTGATGGCGATTGAAGAAATCAACGCCAAGGGCGGCGTGATGGGCAAGAAGCTCGAGCCCGTGATCGTGGACCCGGCCTCCAACTGGCCCCTGTTTGCTGAAAAGACCAAGCAGCTGCTGGGTCAAGACAAGGTCTCCGTCATCTTCGGCTGCTGGACGTCGGTGTCCCGCAAGTCGGTGTTGCCAGTGGTTGAAGAAATGAACGGCCTGCTGTTCTACCCCGTGCAGTACGAGGGTGAAGAGTTGTCCAAGAACGTGTTCTACACGGGCGCGGCGCCTAACCAGCAGGCTATTCCTGCAGTCGACTACCTGATGAGCAAGGCCGGCGGCGGCGCCAAGCGTTGGGTTCTGCTGGGCACTGACTATGTGTACCCACGCACCACCAACAAGATCCTGCGCGCTTACTTGAAGAGCAAGGGCGTCAAAGACACCGACATCGACGAAAAATACACCCCCTTCGGCCACAGCGACTATCAAACCATCGTGGCTGACGTGAAGAAGTTCTCGCAAGGCGGCAAGACGGCTGTGGTGTCCACCATCAACGGTGACTCCAACGTGCCCTTCTACAAAGAGCTGGGCAATGCCGGCCTGAAGGCCAAAGACGTGCCAGTGGTTGCCTTCTCTGTGGGTGAAGAAGAACTGCGCGGCGTGGACACGAAGCCTCTGGTCGGCCACCTGGCTGCCTGGAACTACTTCCAGTCGATCAAGAGCCCGGCCAACACCGAGTTCATCAAGAAGTGGTCTACCTATGCCAAAGCCAAGAAGCTCCCTGGCTCTGACAAGCCTTTGACTAACGACCCGATGGAAGCCACCTACATCGGTATCAACATGTGGAAGCAGGCTGTTGAAAAAGCCAAGTCCACCGATACCGACAAGGTGATCGCCGCCATGGCTGGCCAGACCTTCAACGCGCCTTCCGGCATCGTGAGCAAGATGGATGAGAAAAACCATCACCTGCACAAGTCGGTCTTCATCGGCGAAATCAAGGCTGACGGCCAGTTCAATGTGGTGTGGAAGACGCCTGGACCTGTGAAGGCCAAGCCATGGAGCCCATACATTGAAGGTAACGACAAGAAGCCTGATGAGCCTGTGAAGAAGTAAGAAGCTACTGCGCGAGCCAATCTGGACTCTGCAGTGCTCACCGTACTGGTGTACGGTTCCGCGCCGCAGAACCCACCTTGGCCCGCTCGCTACGCTTCTTCCAATCTTGCCCTTTTGGGTGTCTACGGCTCGGTTCTTGCTCTTAGGTGAACAAGACCGGTGCCCTTCAGGAAGTTGCAGTCTGGGCTCTACACGGTTGCTTCCGTGTATGTGCCCAACCTACAGGTTCTTTCCACATGCTGCTACGCCATCTTTCTCTCCTTCTCACCACGCTTCTCTTAGCAGCCCACGCCCACGCCTTGACCGCCGACGAAGTCAAGGGCATGGCCATTGGCGAAACAGAAGCCCGGGTGGAGGCGTTGACCAAGGCCGCCGTCAAGGCAGACGAGAAGACGGCTGCATTCATCCAGGCGCTGTCTGACGATGCGGTGAAGATCAAAGGCGATAAGGTCTTTGTCATGAAGGACGACAAGGCCTTTGACGCCATCACGGGCGCCGAGGTGCCGCTGCCGGCCGACGCTGAAGACGTGATCAACCCCAACCTGATGCGCAGCGAGCTGGACAACGCGCTGGCGGCGCTGAAGCTGTTTTCCAAAGACGAGAAGCAGCGGCGCGATGCGATCAAGACGCTGGGTGGCGACAACGATGAAGCACGCTTGCCGTTGATTGAAAAAGCCTACGCGGCCGAGACGGTGCCTGAGCTGAAGGCCCAGCTGGAGCTGATGCGCGCGGCCATCATGCTGGGCAGCACCGACAAGGCCAAACGGCTGGAGGCCGCGTCACTGTTGGCCGCCAGCAAGAACCCCAATACCAAGACCGTGCTGATCGAGCGCCTGGGCACCGAGGCAGATGCCGATGTGAAGGTGGCGCTGCAAGCTGCTTTGAGCAAAGTGGAAGCCTCGCTGGAGTGGGGCAACAAGCTGGGCGCGATTTTCAGCGGCATCAGCCTGGGCAGCATCTTGCTGCTGGTGGCGCTGGGGTTGGCGATCACTTACGGCCTGATGGGCGTCATCAACATGGCGCATGGCGAGCTGATGATGATTGGCGCCTACGCCACTTATGTGGTGCAGGGCCTGTTTCAAAAATACTTTCCTGGCGCGTTTGACTGGTATTTGCTGGCCGCGGTGCCGGTGGCCTTTATGGCGTCGGCGCTGATGGGCGCGGCGCTGGAGCGCAGCGTGATCCGCTTCCTCTACGGCCGCCCGCTAGAGACTTTGCTGGCGACCTGGGGTATCAGCCTCATGCTGCAGCAACTGGTGCGTTCCATCTTCGGTGCGCAAAACGTCGGTGTTGAAAACCCGGTGTGGATGAGCGGCGGTGTGCAGGTGCTGGGCAATTTGTCTTTGCCATACAACCGGCTGGTCATCATTGTGTTTGCGGTGGCGGTGCTGCTGGGCGTGGCCTGGCTGATCAGCAAGACGCGCCTGGGCCTTTTTGTGCGCGGCGTGACGCAAAACCGGCCGATTGCCTCGTGCATGGGTGTGAACACGGCGCGGGTGGATACCTATGCATTTGCGCTGGGCTCTGGCATTGCCGGCCTGGCCGGCTGCGCGCTGAGCCAGGTGGGCAATGTGGGGCCAGATTTGGGCCAGGGTTACATCGTCGATTCGTTCATGGTCGTGGTGCTGGGGGGCGTGGGGCAGCTGGCGGGCACGGTGTATGCGGCGCTGGGCCTGGGCATCCTCAATAAATTCCTCGAAGGCTGGACGGGTGCCGTGCTGGCCAAGATCGCCGTGCTGGTGTTCATCATCATCTTCATCCAGAAGCGGCCGCAGGGCATCTTCGCGATGAAGGGCCGCAGTGCGGAGGCCTGAGATGACGACCTCCACTACCCGATTGATCCAAATGCCCGTCATTCTTCCCGCCAAGGGCCCGCTGCTCACGCGCGGCGGCTGGAGCGCCTTCATGATGGCGCTCATCGCCGTCTGCGCCATCGCGCCCATCCTCAATCTATGGGTGCCCGAGGGCAGCCTCTTTCACATGAGCACCTATGCCGTGGCGCTGCTGGGCAAGATCATGTGTTACGCCATCTGCGCGCTGGCCATGGACTTGATCTGGGGCTACACCGGCATCCTCTCGCTGGGGCACGGTGTGTTCTTTGCGCTGGGCGGCTACGCCATGGGCATGTACCTGATGCGCCAGATCGGCCGTGACGGAAATTACAAAAGCGACTTGCCGGACTTCATGGTCTTCCTGGACTGGAAGACGCTGCCCTGGCACTGGACGTTCAGCGACAGCTTTGCCGCGACGCTGTTCCTGATCGTGGCTGTGCCGGGTATTGTGGCCTTTGTGTTTGGCTTCTTTGCCTTCCGCTCGCGCATCAAGGGTGTGTACTTCTCCATCATCACCCAGGCTATGACCTTTGCGGCCATGCTGCTGTTCTTTCGCAATGAGACAGGCTTTGGCGGCAACAACGGCTTTACCGACTTCAAGCGCATTTTGAGCATCCCGATTGCCACGCCTTCGATGCGCATGACGCTGTTTGTCATGACGGGCCTGACGCTGCTGGGCTTCTTCCTGTTTGCCAAATGGCTGGTGGGCAGCAAGTTTGGGCGCGTGCTGCAGGCGATTCGCGACGCGGAAACGCGCGTGATGTTTTCAGGCTACAGCCCGCTTGGTTACAAGCTCACCATCTGGGTGATCTCAGCTGTGATGTGCGGCGTGGCGGGTGCGCTGTATGTGCCGCAGGTGGGCATCATCAATCCTGGTGAGATGAGCCCTGCCAACTCCATTGAAATCGCCATATGGGCCGCGGTGGGCGGGCGTGCCAGCCTGATCGGTCCGATTGTGGGCGCGTTTATCGTCAATGGCGCCAAGAGCTGGCTGACGGTGGCCTACCCTGAATTCTGGTTGTACTTTTTGGGTGCGCTGTTTATTGGGGTCACGCTCTTTCTGCCGGATGGGGTGGTGGGCCTGGTCAAGAAATTCCGCAAGGGAGGTGAGAAATGACTCCCGATCTGCTTGAGCAAGGCGCTCGCCGCGTTGAGCAGCGCCTGGCCGCGCTGGAAGCCGGCAAAGCCAATACCGAATCCGGCGGCCGCAGCGCCAGCGGCAGCCGCATTGCGCACGCGGCTGGTGAGGTGGACGTCACCCACGGCCGTATCCTGTACCTCGAAGATGTGAGCGTGAGCTTCGACGGCTTCAAGGCCATCAACAAGCTGAGCCTGGACATCGCGCCGGGCGAGCTGCGCTGCATCATCGGCCCCAACGGCGCCGGCAAGACGACCATGATGGACATCATCACCGGCAAGACCCGGCCCGATGAAGGCACGGTGTTCTTCGGCAGCACGATTGACTTGCTGCGCCACAAGGAAGCCGAGATCGCCCAGCTGGGCATTGGCCGCAAGTTCCAGAAGCCCACGGTGTTTGAGCAGCTCACGGTGTTTGAAAACCTGGAGCTGGCGCTGAAGACCAACAAGGGCGTGAAGTCGTCGATGTTCTTCAGGCTTGATTCAGCACAAAGCGACCGCCTGGCCGAGATCCTGGTGACGATTCACCTGGCCGACAGCGTGGGCCGCATGGCCGGCAACCTGAGCCATGGGCAAAAGCAGTGGCTGGAGATTGGCATGCTGCTGATGCAGGACCCCAAGCTGCTGCTGCTTGACGAGCCCGTGGCCGGCATGACCGACGAAGAGACGGCGCGCACGGCGGAGCTGTTTCTGACGCTCAAGGGCAAGCATTCGCTGATGGTGGTGGAGCACGACATGAGCTTTATCAAGACCATCTCTGAAATCGTGACCGTGTTGTGTGACGGCTCGGTGCTGGCTCAAGGAACCTTGGACCAGGTGCAGGCCGACGAGCGGGTGATTGAAGTCTATTTGGGCCGATGAATATGTTGAGCGTCAAAAACATCAACCAATACTACGGCGGCTCCCACATCCTGCGGGACGTGAGTCTGGACGCACATCTGGGCAAAGTCACCGTGCTGCTGGGCCGCAACGGCGTGGGCAAGACCACGCTGCTCAAATCATTGATGGGTCTGGTGCCGATCAAGACCGGCACCATTGAATTCGACGGAAAACAAATCCAGGCCGCCACACCGTATGAACGCGCCCGGGCTGGAATCGGGTTTGTGCCCCAGGGGCGCGAGATTTTTGCGCGCTTGACGGTGGAAGAAAACCTGCGCATGGGCCTGGCGTACAAGAGCGCTTCGACGCCCATCCCCGCCGAGCTCTACGAGTTGTTCCCGGTGCTTAAGCAGATGCTGAACCGCCGTGGCGGTGACCTCTCAGGCGGGCAGCAGCAACAGCTGGCCATTGCACGTGCGCTGGCCGCCAAACCCAAGCTGCTGATCCTGGACGAGCCCACTGAAGGCATACAGCCCAGCATCATCAAAGACATCGGCCGCGTGATCCGCATGCTGGCAGACCGGGGTGACATGGCCATCTTGCTGGTCGAGCAGTACTACGACTTCGCGCAGGAGCTGGCCGACGACTACCTGGTGATGGAGCGCGGCGAGTTCATCGCACGGGGGCAGGGCAAGGATATGGAGACGAACGGAGTCCGGCAGTTGGTGGCTATTTAGCGGGCGGCTGGCAAAAGAATCGGGTAGGATGCTTTCGGGCTAGCCCCATTGCTAGCCACGTCGCTCGGACGGTTCCGGGCGCTTACGTGAAAGTCTCTTCCTATGTCTGCTTCTCCAGGCAAGCGCCGATTTGCGCGCATTGACCGCCTCCCTCCCTACGTCTTCAATATCACAGCTGAGCTGAAACTCGCGGCGCGCCGGCGCGGCGAGGACATCATCGACATGAGCATGGGCAACCCCGACGGGGCCACGCCGGCGCACATCGTCGCCAAGCTCGTCGAGGTCGCGCAGCGGCCCGACACGCACGGCTATTCGGCCAGCAAGGGCATTCCGCGCCTGCGCCGCGCCATCGCGCACTGGTACCAGAGCCGTTACCAGGTGGCGATAGACCCGGACAGCGAGGCCATCGTCACCATTGGGTCCAAAGAGGGGCTGGCCCACCTGATGCTGGCCACGCTGGACCGCGGCGACACGGTGCTGGTGCCCGACCCGAGCTACCCGATCCATATTTACGGCGCGGTGATCGCCGGGGCCGACATCCGCTCGGTGCCGTTAACGCCGGATACGGACTTTTTTGCAGAACTCGAAAAAGCCATTCGCGGAAGCTACCCCAAGCCCAAGATGATCGTGCTGGGCTTTCCGTCCAACCCCACGGCGCAATGCGTGGAGCTGGCTTTTTTTGAAAAAGTTATCGCGCTGGCGCGCAAGCATGACATCTTTGTGGTGCACGACCTGGCCTATGCCGACATCGTGTTTGACGGCTGGAAGGCGCCGTCCATCATGCAGGTGCCGGGCGCCAAAGATATCGCGGTGGAGTTCTTCACGCTCTCCAAGAGCTACAACATGGCGGGCTGGCGCGTGGGCTTCATGGTGGGCAACCCCGACCTGGTGGCCGCGCTGGCGCGCATCAAGAGTTACCACGACTACGGCACCTTCACGCCGCTGCAGGTGGCGGCGATCGCCGCGCTGGAGGGCGACCAGCAATGCGTCAAAGACATCGCCGCGCAATACCAGGCCCGGCGGGATGTGCTCTACAAGGGCCTGACCGAAGTGGGCTGGGCCGTGGACTGCCCGAAGGCCTCGATGTACATCTGGGCACGCATCCCCGAGGCCTATCGCAAACTCGGCTCGCTGGAGTTTGCCAAGCAGCTGATGGAAAAAGCCAAGGTGTGTGTGTCGCCAGGCATAGGTTTTGGCGACCATGGGGACGACCATGTGCGCTTTGCGTTGATTGAGAACGAAGCCCGCATACGCCAGGCGGTTCGTGGGATCAAAGCCATGTTCAAGGCGGACGGGCTGCTTTAGACCCGAAAAAAGAAGTGGGCCGCAAGCGGCCCACCTTTGCTTCTGCATCCATCCGGTGAATTCATCAAACCCCGGCGGAGCGAGTGGCAACTGTTATTGCGGTGCGGGGATCACCACAATGTCTGACGAGGTCTGCGGCATGACGCGCACGTTGGTGGCGCCTGGCGGCACAACGACTGTTTCTACCTGACGGATCGCGCCGCCACCGGCCACGCTGCCGTCGGTTTTGCCGTAGCCCACGATGCGGGCCTGGCAGGCAACCTGCTCTTCACCCTTGAAGACATCGCAACGCTTCAGGGCATTGGCGGCAAATTCGCCGTTGGCGTTGTCCACCTTGCCCGCGCGCTTGGCGGCATTGGCGTTACGCACTTCGGTCATGCAGGTTGTGCGGTCTTGCTGGGTGCGGCCCGTCAAGCAGGCATTCATTTCGCTTTTGGCATCGCCGGTGGCGTCAATGCCTGTCGTGCCGGCTGCGATTTGGGCGGTCGCCGCCACGGACAACAGGGCGGCCAGGCCAAAGCAGGCTGCGCTTTTGGCGAGGCGGAAATTCCGGGATGAAATCATGGTCAAACTCCTTGATCGAACTCGACGTATGTCGATGAATGGAGTCTGGACCGGGGCGTGTGCCCACCATGAAAGGAAATACTGCGGGCAAGCCGTGCCCTATGCCCATTAGCCTGTAGGACAGGTCTTTCAGGCCGCATCAAGCGCTGTGAACAAAACCACGAAAGAGCCGCCGGGGCGCTACCAAATAGCTACAAACCGAGGGTGGACCAATAGCGATGTATTTTTGTACAGCCCTCTACCGATTCTTGATCTACGTGGACCAGAGCCGCGGCGTGGACGGCGCCAGCTGCCACAGCTCCTTGCGCCAGGCTTGCCACACCTGCCGCAGCAAGGCCATGGCCGGCTCGACTACGGGCGAGAGCACCCGCACGACGACCACTTGCGCATCCGGACTGGTGGCGCCGGCGGTGGGACTTAGTGCGTGGGCTTGCATCACTTCCCGTGCGCAGTCCAGCGCCAGCTGCCTGCGGTGGCGCTCAAGCTTGCTGCCCGTCACGAAAAAGAGCGATGCGATGCAGCGGTGGCCGGCCATGCCCAGCGGGCTGTTCATCAGCAGGGTGTCGCTGGCGGCGAGCTGGGCGCGCTCCAGCCACACGCCGGGCACTTCGATGTGCTGGCGGAAACTGCCGTTTTCAAAGGGCTGACCGGCCGCCGGCAGACCCAGCGCGGTGACATCCCAGCCGATCAGCTCCGCGCCGGGCGCCAGCGTCATGGTGAGGCGGTTTTCGGCCAGGCAGCCGCTGTAGCAGATGGCTTCGAGCGGCAGCCATTCGATGCGCGCGCCGGCCTCCAGCGTCAGGCGGGTGTTTTGCAGCGCGGGCTCGCCGGTGGAGCGGTAAAAGCGTGTGGCGCCGGGTGTGGTGATCAGGCCATGTGAGCCAGCGGCAGCGCTGAAGGCCAGCTCCAGCGTGTCACCGCCGACCAGGCCGCCGGGCGGGTGCACGATGACGTTGTGGCAGATGGCGTCGCCTTCGGGGTAGAGGCTTTGCAGGATGCGCAGCGGCCCGCTGTGGCGAAAGTGGGCAAGGGTCTTGCCGGCCTGGTGCGTGTAGTCGAGTGCGAGTGTCGCGTTCCAGGTCATGCGGCAAGTTTAACGTGGGGCCGGTGCTTTGATGAACCGCATTTTGCTATTTATTTGATAGCGGGTAGTCAATGACTGGTCTAGGCTGGAGGCACTTTTTGCTTATAAAAACGAGCCTCCGCCCAGATTGTGCTCAATGCGCGGCCGTCTTCTCTTTCGCTTCCTTCACCCGCGCAGCCAGGTGGTCCAGCGCTTCCTGCACCTGATCAACCAGGATCAGGCACAGGTCGCCGGGCGACAGGCGCGACAGCGCGGTGTCGATGGCCAGGAATTCGCCGCGTATCTCGTCGATCTGTTTTGTGCGGCTGGCTTTGTGAGCACCCTCGAGGCCTTCACGCAGCAGCGACATCACTTCACCGTCGGCGCGGCCGCGCTGGGCGGCGTCCTGGTAGAGGATGACGTTGTCGAACGCGCCGCCCAGGATGATGGTCTGGTCGCGGATGTCGCTGTCGCGGCGGTCGCCGGCGCCGCTGATCACCACGCTGCGGCGCTGGCCGGGTGTGGCGGGCATGGCATCAACGGCCGACACCAGCGCGCGCATGGCGTCGGGGTTGTGGCCATAGTCGGCGATCACGGTGGCGCCCTTGTAGTCCATGACGTTGAAGCGCCCGGGCGCGTTGTGCGCGTCGTTCACAAAGCTGGAGAGGCCGCGTTTGATGGTGTCCCAGTTGAGGCCGGCGCCCCAGGCGGCGGCCACGGCGGCCATGACGTTTTCAACCTGGAAGCTGATGGCGCCGCCGCGCGTGACGGGCACGCCCTGCAGCGGAATGCGCTCGACCCAGGCGCCTTCGGCGGCGACCAGCATGGCGCCGTCGACATACACGGTGCGCTTGCCCTGGGCGCGGTGCGTGGCCATGAGCGGGTGGTGCCGGTCGGCGGCGAAAAAGATCACCTTGCCGGGGCAGGTGGCGGCCATGTCGGCGACGATGGGGTCGGCGGCATTGAGCACCGCGTAGCCGGTGGTCGAGACGTTCTGCACGATCACGCGCTTGAGCACGGCCAGGTCTTCGACCGTGGTGATGTAGTTCAGGCCGAGGTGGTCGCCGCTGCCGATGTTGGTAACGACCGCGACTTCGCAGCGGTCAAAGCCCAGGCCCTCGCGCAGCACGCCGCCGCGGGCGATTTCGAATACAGCCGCATCGACGTCGGGGTGCATCAGCACGTTGCGCGCGCTCTTGGGGCCGCTGCAGTCGCCGCTGTCGGTCTGCCGGCCATTGATGTAGACGCCGTCGGTGTTGGTCATGCCGGTGCGCAGGCCGTCGGCGGCCATCAGGTGGGCGATGAGGCGAGTGGTGGTGGTCTTGCCGTTGGTCCCGGTCACGGCGATCACCGGCACGCGGCCGTTGTCACCGGGGGCAAAGAGTTCGTCGATCATGGCCACGCCCACGGCGCGGCCCTTGCCGTAAGAGGGCGACAGGTGCATGCGCAGGCCGGGCGCGGCGTTGACTTCAACGACGCCGCCGCTTTGCGACTCGAGCGGGCGCAGCATGCTTTCGCACACCACGTCGACGCCGCAGATGTGCAGGCCGACCATTTGCGCGGCGGCTACGGCGCGCGCCGCCACGGCCGGGTGCACGTCGTCGGTCACGTCAGTGGCGGTGCCGCCGGTGCTCAGGTTGGCGTTGTTGCGCAGGATGACGCGCCGGCCCTTGGCGGGAATGGAGTCGGGTGTGAGCTCCTGCACTTCCAGGCGCGCCACGGCGATATCGTCAAAGCGGATCTTGGTGAGCGAGGTGGCATGGCCTTCGCCGCGCTTGGGATCCTGGTTGACGATGTCGACCAGTTCGCGCACCGTGTGCAGGCCGTCGCCCACCACCTGCGGCGGCTCGCGCCGTGAGGCGGCCACCAGCTTGTTGCCCACGACCAGCAGGCGGAAGTCGCTGCCGGGCAGGAATTTCTCGACCATGACCTCGCCGTATTCGGCGGCGGCCTTGTAGGCAAGATCCAGATGCTCGCGTGTGGTGATGTTGACCGTGACGCCCTTGCCCTGGTTGCCGTCTTGCGGCTTGACGACCACGGGCAAGCCCACCTGCTGGGCGACCGCCCATGCATCGTCAGGGTCTGTCACCGGACGGCCCAGCGGCACTGGCACGCCGGCGGCGCGCAACAGCATTTTGGTGAGGTCTTTGTCTTGTGCGATGGATTCGGCCACGGCGCTGGTGGCGTCGAGTTCAGCCGCCTGAATGCGGCGCTGTTTGGAGCCCCAACCGAACTGCACCATGCTGCCTTTGGTGAGGCGGCGATAGGGAATGCCGCGCGCTACAGCGGCGTCGACAATCGCGCCGGTGCTGGGGCCCAGGCGCTCGTCTTCGTCGAGGTCGCGCAACTGGGCAATCGCCGCGTCCAGGTCAAATGCGGTGTCGCGCAGGGCTGCGTGGATCAGGGCTTGTGCCAATTCAAATGCCAGCCGGCCGACGGTTTCTTCGCTGTACTCGACCACGACCTGGTAGGTGCCCGCTTCCACGGTGGAGGCGGTGTGGCTGAAGGTGATGGGGCAACCGGCAGCGGTCTGCAGCGCCAGCGCGGCGGCTTCCAGCACATGGGCCAGTGAGACAGGGCCTGCATGGCCGGTCTGCCGGAAGGCGCCCATCTCGGGGAACAGCGAGCGCACGCGCGGCTCAAAGCCGGGCAGGCCTGCGATGTTGCATTCCACCGTGGTGCAGGCAACGATGGCTTCAAGCGCTGTGTGACGGCTCCAGAGGTTGGGGCCGCGCAGCGCGCGGATACGGGACACTTCCATTACTCGGCACTCCCGGCGGTCTTAGGGGTGGTTTCAAAGGCTTCCATGCCGGCGCCTATCAAATTCAAAGGGATGCCCAGCGCCCAGGCGGCGCCCACGGCGGCCAGCAGCGCGTCTTCAGTGAGGCCGCGGCGTTCACGCCAGGCGGCGAGCTTGCCCAGGCCTGGCAAAAAGGCTTCGCTGGCGCCGGTGGCCAGCACCACCTGGTTTTGCCGGATGTAGAGGGCGCGGCCGCCCTTGGCGCAATGCGCCGCGATGGCCGCTGTCTTGGGGTCGGTGCTGTAGAAGATGACTTCGCCGTCGCAAAGCTCTCCCATCTCCACGATGCGTGCGTCGCCGGCGTTGAGCACGGCAGCGCCGCCGGGCAGCACCACGTCGACCTGCGAACGCATGACCTTGTACATCTGATCGTCTTCGGTGATGTCGAATTCGGCCAGTCCCTCTGCGCCGCCCAGGTCGGTGACGATGCCCACCTGGCATTTGTCGTAAGGCAGGCCGCTGCGCAAAATCGTGTCGGGGCCGTTTTCAAACACGGCGGCCTGTACGGCCCGGTTGATCAAGAGGCGCTGGCCGGCTTCCCAGTTTGTGCAATCACTGGCATCCACGCAGCGCTGGTCTAAATAGAGGCCCGCCTGGCAGGCCAGGCCGGTGTGGCGGCCCGACAGGTGCAGCAGCCAGGCCACCAGCCGCGCCACGCGCTCGTTGCCGGTGGAGCCGGCGATGCCGACGATGGGGATGCGGCCGTCGGGGCTGGCGTCGGTGTCGGCGCCATGCGGAAACAGGTGGTCGCAGATGGCGCGGCCGACGGGGCGCGGCGAGCCTTCGGCGGGCTTCAGGTGCATCAACAGGCCAGGCCCGGCGTTGACTTCAACGATGGCGCCGCCCTGTTCGTGCAAGGGACGCGAGATATCTTGCGCCACGACATCGACGCCGGCGATGTCCAGGCCCACGACGCGCGCGGCCAGCGAGACAATGTGGTCGACTTCGGGGTGGACGCTGTCGGTGCAGTCGATGGCGACGTTGCCGTTGCGCTGTATCAGCACTTCACGGCCGGCGGCGGGTATGGCCTCGGGGCTCAGGCCCTGGCGCTGCAAATCAAGAATGATGGCGCCGTCGCTGGCGGTGTTGATGCGGCCCAGCGGGAAGTCCTCGCCCACGCCACGGCGCGGGTCGGTGTTGAGCTGGGCGTCCACGAGCTGCGACACCGTCAGGCTGCCGTCGCCGGTCACCCAGGCGGCTTCACCGCGTGCGGCGGCGACCACCCGGCCGCCGACCACCAGCAGGCGGTATTCATGGCCGCGCACAAAACGCTCGACCATGACTTCGCTGCCGTGCCGCTGCGCGACCGCGAAGGCGGCCTCGACTTCGGCCCGGGTTTTCAGGTCCAGCGACACACCGCGGCCATGGTTGCCGTCGGTCGGCTTGACGACCACCGGCAGGCCGATGTCCTCGGCCGCTTCCCAGGCTTCTTCGGGCGTGGCGACGATCTCGCCCTCGGGCACCGGCACACCGCAGGTGGCCAAGAGGCTTTTGGTGAGGTCTTTGTCGTGGGCGATGCCTTCGGCGATCGCGCTGGTGAGGTCGGTCTCGGCCGTCCAGATGCGGCGCTGGCTGGCGCCGTAGCCCAGTTGCACCAGGTTGCCATCGTTCAGGCGGATGTGGGGAATGCGGCGGTCAGTCGCGGCGGCCACGATGGATGCGGTGCTGGGCCCGAGGTAGCAGTCGTCGACCTTGGCACGGATTTTTTCGACTGAGGCCTGCACGTCGGCCTGGCCATAGGGGATGCCGTTGATGGCTGCCATCAGTAAGCGGTGGCCCTCGGCCAACGCGGTGCGGGCGACCTGCTCGTCACGCGCCCGGAACACCATGCGGTATACGCCGCGCTGTGTGGTGCTGCGCGTCTGGCCGAAGCCGGTGGGCATGTCCGACAGGTTGAGCAGCTCGATCACCACGTGCTCCAGCACATGGCCCGACCAGGTGCCTTCCAGCAGGCGCTGGATGAAGCCGCCGCGCTCACCCACGCCGCAGTGGTGTTCGACCAGGGCCGGCAGCAGGGCGACCAGGCGGTCGTTGAAGCCGGGCAGCAGGTTGGAGGGAAAGTCTTCGAGCTTGCCGAGGTCCAGCCAGACCTCAAGCACGGCCCGGTAAGTCCAGATGTTGGGGCCGCGCAGGTAGTTGATGCGCAGCAGCTTGATGTCGTCCTGTGGGCTCATTGTTCGCAACATGGTCGGCAGGGCATGCGGCCGCACCCGTCGGTGCAAGGCCTGGCTCCCCGCCGAAATTTCAGTGTGGGGCCTGTGAAGGCTCCGGTGGATCCCCGTTGTCTCGTTATGTATTTGTTCTTATTGCGAACGGGCCGGCGGCTGAGGTGGGGCCGATACCGCCGGTTTCGCCATTTTCAGGGCTTGAAGGTCAAATTCTGTCGTTCCAGGCTGCATTCGGCGAAAATCCCCTGTTCGGGTTCCCTACGCGCGAAGACCAAGACCTGCGAAAACCCAGCCGCGCCAGATGCGGGACGCCAAGAATTCACCAACACAATGCAACACAAACACCCGGCAGACGACTCCAGCCTTACCGACCCCGCTTTGGCGGGGCTTCGCTCACAACTTGCAACCGAAGAAAACGTTCTATGTACTCTTACGGTTGACCTTGACGGCGAACTTCGTTTTGCCCAGGGCCAGTTGGCCCTGACCGACCGCCGGCTGCTGGCGCGTGACCCGGCCGGCCAATGGGCCAGCTGGCCCACGGTGGACCTGGCCGGTGCCCCGCTGGCGGGCCTGTCGCTGCGCCATTTCGACCATGCCGGCGTCGGCACACTGGAGCTGCACGAGGCCGGCCGGCGGCTGGCCGGATGGCGGTTTACCCTGAGCGCCAATGTGCAGGCGCTGCGCCTGGTGCGCCTGTTTGTCCAACAGCAAGCCCAGGGCCTGGCCGGGGCCGAAGCGCTGCCGCCTGACGACACGGCTTTGTGCCCCGAATGCGACCTGCCGCTGCCGCCCGACAGCGAGGAGTGCCCAGCCTGCGCTCGCGAACTCCACACACCGCCCTCTACCTGGGTGCTGCTGCGACTCTGGCGCTTTGCCGACCCGTACCGTTATCAGTTACTGGCCGGCTTTTTGCTGACATTGGCTTCCACAGCGGCCACACTGGTGCCGCCTTACCTCACCATCCCGCTGATGGACGACATCCTGATCCCGTTCCAGAACGGCCAGCAGATCCCCACTTGGAAAGTCGCGATGTTGCTGGGTGGCCTGCTGGCAGCGGCGGTGCTGGGCTGGGCACTGAACTGGGCGCGCACCTATTTGCTGGCGCTGGTGTCCGAACGCATAGGCGCCGACTTGCGCACCGCCACGTTTGACCACCTGCTCGAGCTCTCGCTCGACTACTTCGGCGGCAAGCGCACCGGTGACCTGATGTCGCGCATCGGCTCCGAAACCGACCGCATCTGCGTGTTTTTGTCGCTGCACGCGCTGGACTTCGCCACCGACGTGCTGATGATCGTGATGACCGCCGTCATTTTGTTTTCCATCAATCCCTGGCTGGCCGTGGTGACCTTGCTGCCGCTGCCCTTTATCGCCTGGATGATCCATGTGGTGCGCGACAAGCTGCGCACCGGTTTTGAAAAGATCGATCGCGTCTGGTCGGACGTCACCAATGTGCTGGCCGACACCATCCCCGGCATCCGCGTGGTCAAGGCCTTTGCCCAGGAAAAGCGCGAAGCCCAGCGCTTTCGCGAGGTCAACCAGTACAACCTGGCTGTCAACGACAAGCTCAACAAGACCTGGTCGCTGTTCACGCCCACCGTTTCGCTGTTGACCGAAGTCGGGTTGCTGGTGGTATGGGCGTTCGGCATCTGGCTGGTGTCAAAGCAGCAGATCACCGTGGGTGTGTTGACGGCTTTCATCGCCTACATCGGCCGCTTTTACGGCCGGCTCGACTCCATGAGCCGCATCGTCTCCGTCACGCAAAAGGCCGCTGCCGGCGCGAAGCGCATTTTTGACATCCTGGACCACGTCTCCAACGTGCCCGAAACCGCCAACCCGGTGAAGATAGGCAAGCTCGAGGGCCGTATCGACATGAAGAACCTGGGCTTTCGCTACGGCAACCGCACGGTGATCCGCGGGCTGGACTTGCAGATCCGGCCCGGCGAGATGATTGGCCTGGTGGGCCACAGCGGCTCAGGCAAAAGCACGCTGGTCAACCTGATCTGCCGCTTTTACGACGTGAGCGACGGCTCCATCAGCGTGGACGGCACCGACATCCGCCGCTTTGGCGTGGCCGACTACCGCCGCAACATCGGCCTGGTGCTGCAGGAGCCTTTTCTCTTCTTCGGCACGATTGCCGAGAACATCGCCTACGGCAAACCCGGCGCCACCCGCGCCGAAATCGTGGGCGCCGCGCGCGCGGCCCATGCGCATGAATTCATCCTGCGCCTGCCCCAGGGCTACGACTCGCTGGTCGGCGAGCGCGGCCAGGGCCTGTCGGGCGGTGAGCGCCAGCGCATCTCGATTGCGCGCGCGCTGCTGATCGACCCGCGCATCCTGATCCTGGACGAAGCCACGTCGTCAGTGGACACAGAGACCGAAAAAGAAATCCAGCGCGCCCTTGACAACCTGGTGCAGGGCCGCACCACCATTGCGATTGCCCACCGCCTTTCCACCCTGCGCAAGGCCGACCGCCTGGTGGTGATGGACCGCGGCCAGGTGGTTGAAGTGGGCCCGCATGACGAGTTGATGGCGCAGCAGGGCGCGTACTGGCGGCTCTATGAAGCCCAGGCGCGCCAGGTTGATAACGAAGAGGGCGGCCAGGAAGCCGAAGAGCGCCGCATCGCGCTGGCTACTTCGCAGCTGGCCCACAACGCGCATCACGCGGGCAACGCTTGAGCCCGGGACTTCACATGACTGACTCCACTTCTACCTCTTCCATGACTTTCGATCTGGCGCGTGACGCCTCGGGCCGCCTGGTGTTCACCGACGCAAGCGGCCAGATGCATGCCGGCGTGGTGCCGGTGCGGGCTTTTCCTCTTGCCGCACCTGACGAAGGTATTTCGCTGGTCAACACTGAAGGCCATGAAGTCGCCTGGATAGAGCAGCTGCAGGCCGTGCCCGACGCGGCGCGCACATTGCTGCAGGAAGAACTCGCCCTGCGCGACTTTGTGCCCGAAGTCACGCGGCTCAAAAGTGTCTCCAGCTTCGGCACGCCCAGTGTCTGGGCAGTGGAAACCGACCGCGGCGAGACCTCTTTTATCCTGCGGGGCGAAGAAGACATCCGCCGTCTTGGGCGCGTCGGCCTCCTGATCGCCGGCAGCTCTGGCGTGCAGTACAGCGTGCGCGACATGACGGCACTGGACCGGGCTTCGCGGCGTTTGCTCGAGCGGTTTCTTTAGGGCGGTTCTTGTTCCGGCGGTGCGCCTCTTGCTGAGGGCTGCTGGCCGGGGGTTGCCCGGCGGCAAGTAACTTTCTTTTGCTTCGCCAAAAGAAAGTCACCAAAGAAAAGGCGACCCGCAGTCTGGGTCCCTACGCTTCGCTACGGGCAACCTGCGGTGCTCGAGTCAAGCGGGGTCTCGCTCGAACTCGCTTCGCTCAGACAATCGCGAGCCCTGATCCGCTTGCCTCTGCGCTCCTCGGCCCAGCCAGGACGGGGCAATCGGGAGCGGGAACCGAATACCAAATACAAATACAACAAGGACTCGCCATGGCGAGTCCTTGTTTCTTCATGTATTCGGTATTGGTATTCCTCCCCACCCCTTCTGGATGCGCCGAGGAGCGGAGGTTCAGGCGGATCAGGGATCGCGTCTGTTTGAGCGAAGCGAGTTTAGCGAGACCCCGCCTGAACCGAGCACCGCAGGTTGCCCGTAGCGAAGCGGAGGGACGCAGCAAGTAGGGTCGCCTTTTCTTTTGCTTACTTTACTTTTGGCGAAGCAAAAGAAAAGTGAGTTGCCGCCGGGCAACCCCCGGCCAGCAACCCTCAGCAAAAAGCACAAAGACAGAACAACCCAAACGCTATCAATTCAGGAGCAATAACTCAAGACAGTACCTGGCTAGAACCCTATTTCGTTCATAAAACCCGGCTAGGCAAGTTCCGGCGCTTAGGTGCCCTGACTGTCAACCGGCGCTGAACAATCATTCAATAAAAGTTGCTTGTTGCGGGCCGGGGGCAGGGCTGTAATCGGTTTCCCGATGAAACCCGAGGCTTGCTCGCCATGACTTCTTTTGCGCTGAACCCATACTTCCGCCGCAGCCTGCTGCGCCCCTTGTTGCTGGCACTGCTGGCTTCGGCGGTTCCGCTTTTGCAGGCGCAGACCAAAGCCGGTGCGGCCGACATCCTGCTCGGGCAGTCGATAGACCTTTCGGGTCCTGAAGCCAAGCTGGGCCGCGAGGTGGTGCGGGGCATGAACCTCTACTTCGACGGCGTCAATGCTGCGGGCGGCATCAACGGCCGCAAGATCAAGCTGCAAACGCTGGACGACGCCTACAACGTCGACAAAGCCGCAGCCAATGTGGCGCAACTGCGCGAGGCGCCCGGCCTGCTGGCCTTGATGACGCCGCTGGGCACCACCACCACCGTGCGCGTGGCCAAGGAGGCCGGCGATGTGCCGGTGCTGTTTCCTCTCACAGGCACGGGCGGCATCCGCACCGCTGCCATGGCCAATACGTATTTCCTGCGCGCTACCTACGCAGAGGAAGTGCAGCGCATCGCCGACCACAGCCAGACGCTGGGCATGAAGCGCCTGGCGATCATTCATTCGGAAGATCCTTTCGGCAAGCCCGGCATTGCGGCGTTTGAAAAAGCGCTGGCAACGCATCAACTCAAACCGCATGCGGTCGGCAAGGTGGCGGACTTTCGCACGAAAGACGTGGCTGCCGCGGTGAAGGCCGTGGCTGATTCCAAACCGGATGCCGTGCTCGTCTATTTGCCCGCGACTTTCCCCGATGTCGTGCTGGCGCTGCGCGAGGCTGGCATGCAGTCGCCCATCTACGGCATCTCGGTGGCGCTGACGCCGGAAAACCTCGAAAGGCTGGGGCCGCAGGGCCGGGGGCTGATGTTTACCCAGGTCGTGCCGCCCTATGGCAACCGCAAATTCCGGCTGGCGCGCGAATACATGACGCAACTGGAGGCCAAAAAGATGGAGCCCAGCTTCGGCAGCATGGAGGGTTACCTCAATGCGAAGGTCGCGACCGAGGCGCTGCGCAGGGCCGGCGCCGATGTCGACAGGGTCAAGCTGCGCCGCGCGCTCGAAAGCATGGCGCCCTACGACGCGGGCGACATGCAGGTCCAGTTTGATGCGGCGACACGTTCGGGCAGCAAGTTTGTGCAGATCGGGATCATCGACCGGGCCGGCCAACTGCTGAACTGAGAGTTGCTTGGCGCCGCAAAACGCACTCTCAAGAAAAGCTGAAGAATCCTTCAATAAATGTCGCTTGTTGCCAGCGGGGCCCGCGGCTCTAATTCGCCTTGTTAAGTGCCCCGTTCATGAATTCCGCCACATCCCATTTGATGAAACCTGAAACCACGCAAACCGGCGCAGCCGTCAGAGCCGACGGCCTGGCCCGCGTGGAAGACCGCCGGCTGTTGACGGGGCGCGGCCAGTACGTGCACGACCTGCGCCAGCCCGGCATGTTGCATGCGGTGTTTGTGCGCAGCACGCATGCAAGAGCACGGCTCACCGCTGTCGATCTGCAGGCCGCCAAAGACAGCGAAGGCGTTGTTGCGGTCATCGGCCCCGATGAACTGGCCGGGCGCTTCATGCCGCCCATCAACGAACTGGTGCCGGGCATGCAGCTGCCCGAGTGCCCCTTGCTGGCCCAAGGCCGGGTGGACTCGGTCGGCCAGCCCATTGCGCTGGTGGTGGCCAGCAGCCTTCAGGCAGCGCAAGATGCCGCCGAGCTGGTGTTCGTCGATTACGAAGCCGAGCCGGCGCGAGGCGACATGGCGCCCGGCGTGCAAGCCTTGGGCGGCGTGCGCCACCAGGCCGGTGGCGCTGCGCCCACTGACGCCGCACACCGTGTCAGCGTGTCGCACCAGCAGCCCCGCGTGATAGCGATGTCGCTGGAGCCGCGCGCCGCGCTGGCGCAGTGGGACGCGGCCAGCGGCACGCTCACGGCATGGGTGGGTACGCAAGCGCCTTCACGTGCGCGCGCCGACATCGCACGCACGCTGGATGTTCCGCTGGCACAAGTGCGTGTGATCGCACCCGACATCGGTGGCGCATTCGGCGCCAAGGCCTCGGTGTCGCCCGAAGACCTCGTCATTGCGTTTGCGGCGCGCCAGCTGAAGGCCTCGATCAAATGGACCTCATCGCGCTCCGAAGAATTCATGTCGGCCGCGCAAGGCCGCGGCGCGAAGCTCGAGGGCGAACTCTCGCTGGACGCGCAAGGCCGGTTCCTGCATCTTGAGGCGCGGCTGCAATTCCCCATGGGCGCCTGGCTGCCTTACAGCGCCGTGGTGCCCGCGCGCAATGCGGCGCGCATTCTGCCGGGGCCTTACCGCGTCGCCAGTGTCGACATCGCCGCCGAGGCCGGCATGTCCAATGCGGCGGCCGTCAACATCTACCGCGGCGCGGGCCGCCCTGAAGCCGCGCTGCTGATGGAGCGCCTGGTCGAGATGGCCGCGCGCCGCGCCGGCATCGACCCGGTTGAGCTGCGCCTGCGCAACCTCGTGCAGGCCGGCGAGATGCCCTACCAAACGCCGACCGGCGAGTGCTTTGACGCTGGCGACTACCGCCTTGCACTTGAGAAAGCCTGCGCGCGCTTTGACTACGCGGGCGAACGCCGGTTGCAGGCGGGGCGCCGCGCGGCCGGCGAGCTCGTTGGCATCGGCATCGCGATGTATGTAGAGCCCTGCGGCCAGGGCTGGGAAAGTGCGCGCGTGACCTTGCAGGCCGACGGCCGGGTGTGCGTGGCCAGCGGCTCTGCAGCACAGGGCCAGGGCCACGAGACCAGCTACGCCGTCATTGCCGCCGAGGTGCTGGGCTGCGAGGCAGCGCAAGTCAGTGTTGATCACGGCGACACCGGCACTTCGCCTGAAGGCGTGGGCGCGCTGGCCAGCCGGAGCATGGCCATAGGCGGCAGCGCTATCGCCGAGGCCGCGCGCATGGCGGCCGCGCGGCGCGATGCCGGCGAGGCACTCCCTCTCACAGCCGAGACGGTCTACACCGCGCCCAGCGAAGGCTGGAGCTACGGCTGCGTGATCGCCCGCATGGCCATAGACCGCGATACCGGCCAGCCCCGCATCGAGCGCCTGGTCTGGGTGGACGACGCGGGCCGCATCATCTCGCCGCAACTGGCCGAGGGCCAGCTGCTGGGCGGCTTGGCGCAAGGCCTGGGCCAGGCCATGCTGGAGCGCATCGTCTACGACAGCGAAGGCCAGTTGCTGACCGGCTCGCTCATGGACTACGCCGTGCCGCGCGCCGACGACATGCCGCCCGTTGAACTCGAAAGCCTGGCGATAACAACCCAGGCCAATCTGCTCGGCGCCAAGGGCGTGGGCGAGGCCGGCTGCATCGGTGTGCCGGCGGCGTTGCTCAATGCTGCCGCCGACGCGCTGGCGCCCCTAGGTGAGCGCGCACTGGATTTTCCCCTCACGGCCGAACGCCTCTGGCGGGCCATACAAGCCTCCTGAACTGATTGATTTTTTGAAAAGCAAACCATGAAATACCGCAAATACGAAGCCAAAGACTACGCCCGCCAGAACTTTCGCGGCGTCTGGGCCGCCACGGCCACCCCCTTCAAGGAAGACCTGTCGCTGGACGAAGACGGCTTTCGCAAGAACATGCAGCACTGGGCGAAGACGCTGAAACTGGGCGGCCTGTTTATCAACGGCAAGCAGGGCGAGTTTTTCTCGATGTCGGTGCCCGAACGCAAGCGTACGTTTGAGCTGGCGGTCGAAGGCGCTTTCGGCCATTGCGGCGTGGTGACATCCTGCTCCGACGCCAACCTGGATGTGGTGCTGGACCTGGCCCGCCATTCGCAAAACATCGGCGCCGACTACATCGTGGTGCACAGCCCGGTGCTGCACTTTCACCACAACGCCGAGGCCACCGTGTATGAGTACTACCGCCACCTGAGCGAGCAGCTGGACATCGGTATCGCACTCTGGAACCACCCGGACTGCGGCTACGTCATGAGCCCGGAGCTGTGCGCTCGCATTGCCGAGTTGCCCAACATCGTCGCGATGAAGTACAGCGTGGACCGCCCCATGTACAAAAAACTCACCGAGCTGGCCGGCGACAAGATCCTGGTCAGCACTGCATCCGAAGAAGAGTGGCTGGACAACATCATCGAGCTGGGCTGGCGCCTGTACCTGTGCTCGACACCGCCCTTCCTGTTGCAGACCGCGGTGGACCAGCGCATCAACGAATACACGCGCCTGGCCTTTGAAGGCAAGCATGCCGAAGCCCGCGTGGTGCGCGACAGCCTGGAGCCGGCCCGCGCGGCCTTCCGTTCGGCCCGCCCCAGCGGCACGCCGCAGGCCTACACCAAGTACTGGATGGAGTTGCTCGGCCAGGTCGGCGGCTCGGTGCGCCGCCCGCTGCTGAACTTGACCGAAGCCGAAAAAGCCGCCACGCGTGAGGCATTGGCCCGCAGCGGCTTGCGTCTTTCCTGATTCCGCACACAAGACATGACTGAACGCAGCGCCATGGTGATTCCCATCACACTCCATATCAACGGCAAACATGTCGGGGTGCAGCTTGCCCCGTCCACTTTGCTGGTGGACTTTCTGCGTGAAGACCTGGGCCTGACCGGCACGCACCAGGGTTGCGACACGGCCCAGTGCGGCGCCTGCACGGTGCTGGTCAACGGCGCGGCGGCCAAGTCCTGCAACCTGCTGGTGGCGCAGGTCAGTGGCGGCAGTATCGTCACCATTGAAGGCCTGCAGCCCGGCGATGGCCCGCTGCACCCCATGCAACAGGCCTTTGGCAAACACCACGGCCTGCAATGCGGCTACTGCACGCCCGGCATGGTCATGCGTGGCGTCGCCATGGCCGGTGAAGGTGTGCCCGCAGAACCCGATGCCGTGCGCTGCGCGCTCTCGGGCAACTTGTGCCGTTGCACCGGTTACCGCGGCATTGTTGACGCGGTGTGCGAAGGCATGCAGCAGATGCGGGCGCAAACCCAAGAGGTTTCTCCGTGAACTCCTTTGACTACCGCCGCCCGCGCAATGTGGCCGAAGCCGCCGCCTGGCTACGGGACGACCCTGAAGCCAAGCTGCTGGCGGGCGGGCAAAGCCTGCTGGCCGCGATGAAGCTGCGCTTTGCCGCGCCGTCGCTGCTGATTGATCTGCAGGGCCTGCCTGAACTGACGGCCTTGCGTGAAGACGGCGGCGGCCTCTGGGTAGGCGCCATGTGCACACACGCTGCCGTGGCCGCCTCGCCGCTGGTGCGCCGCATCACGCCCATGCTGGCGGGTTTGGCGCACGGCATCGGTGACCAGCAGGTGCGCAACCGCGGCACGCTGGGCGGCTCCATCTCCAATGCCGACCCGGCCGCGTGCTGGCCCGCCGGTGTGATGGCGCTGAACGGCACGGTATGCACGGATAGGCGCGAGATTGCGGCTGACGACTTTTTCGGCGGCCTCTTCACCACGGCGCTGGAGCCCGATGAAATTGTTTGCGGCGTGCGCTTTCTCCGCGCGCCGCAGGCTCATTACCTCAAGTTCGAGCAGCCGGCCTCTCGCTTTGCCTTGACGGGTGTGGCCGTCGCGCGCTTTGATCAGGGCGTTCGTGTCGCGGTGACCGGCTTGGGCTCGGGCATCTGGCGCTGGCAAGCTGCCGAGCAGGCATTGGCCCGTTCCTTTGCAGCCAAAGCGCTGGACGGTCTGGCCGTCGATGCGGAACTCGCCTCGGGCGACATCCACGCCTCCGCCGAATACCGCGCTCACCTGGCGGCCGTGCTCACGCGGCGCGCGGTGCAGCATCTTCTTGATACGGCGGCCGCAGTCGCGGCGCCTCAACCTGTGACCCCATGAACTACCAAGGCTCCCAATTGCTTCCCCATCCTGCCGAGCGTGTCTGGCAGGCCCTGCTGGACCCGGCGGTGTTGCGGCTGTGCATTGCCGGCTGTGAAACCTTTGATCGTGTGGGAGATGACGATTACAAATGCAGCGTGAAGATCGTGATCGGCCCGGTGTCTGCGCGCTTTAACAGCACGGTCACGCTGGCCGATGTGACGCCGCCCACCAGCTGCACGCTGAAGTTTGCCGGGCAGGGCGGCGTGGCCGGTTTTGGCAAGGGTGAGGCACGCGTGGTGCTGACGCCAGAGCGCGAAGGCACGCGGCTGGACTGGAATGCCGACGCGCATGTGGGCGGGCGGCTGGCGCAGATCGGTTCGCGCCTGATCGATGCCAGCGTCAAGAAGATGAGTGCCGACTTTTTTGAGCGCTTTGCGGCGCAGCTGAATGCCCCGGCTGTGGAGGCTGGTGCGCAAGCCGCCCCGGCGACCGCTGAACCTTCACCCAAGCCAGCAAAGATATCCCTCAGAACCGTGCGCATTGTCATCGCTGCGGTGCTGGCGGCCGCAATCGCCTGGTGGCTGAGCCGCTGAGCTTTTAAGAACGAGGTCACATCCCATGACACAAGCAATTGCATTGATTGGTTACGGCGCGATTGGCAGGGCGGTTCACCGCCTGCTGCTGGCGCACGGTGCCGGACAGGCCGAGGTGGTCGCCATCCTCGCGCGTGATCGCACCCGCGTGCTGGCGCAATCGCCAGACGTCGCGTCCTTGCTGGTGGACAGTCATGCTGAACTGGCCGCGCGGCGCCCGGTGCTGGTGGTGGAGTGCGCAGGGCATCAGGCGGTGGACGACCATGCCGTCGCCACGCTCCAGGCCGGCGCGGACTTGCTGCTGGTGTCGGTCGGCGCGCTGGCCGATGCGGCGCGCGAGCAAACGCTGGTAGCGGCTGCACGCGCTGCCGGCAAGCGCCTCATCCTGCCCAGCGGCGCGATTGGAGGCATTGACTGGCTGGCCGCCGCGCGCACTGCGGGTCTGGCCAGCGTCACCTACCGCTCGCGCAAACCGCCACAGGCCTGGGCCGGCAGTGCAGCCGAGCAGCAGCTGGATTTGGCATTGCTCACAAACGCCACCACTTTTTTCCGCGGCACCGCACGCGAAGCCGCCTTGATGTACCCGCGCAATGCCAACGTGGCGGCCACGGTGGCGCTGGCCACGCTGGGCTTTGACCGCACGCAGGTCGAGCTGATGGCCGACCCCGGCGCCGAAGGCAATGTGCATGAGATAGAGGCCGAGGGTGAAGGCGGCAGCATGGCCACGCGCCTGGTGGGCCGGCCCGACCCGGACAACCCGCGCACCTCGGTGATGACGGCGCACAGCGTGGTGCGCTGCATCCTCAACCAGACCGCCACGGTAGTGATGTAAACCAGAATCCGGATAGAGAACTGACTAGACAGCCGACAAAGCAAGGAGCAACCCATGTTGAAACCGATCAATTTTCCGAAGTGGATAGAAGAGCACCGCCATTTGCTGAAACCCCCCGTGGGCAACCAGCAGATCTGGCGCGACACCGACCTCATCGTCACGGTGGTGGGCGGGCCCAACCAGCGCACCGACTTTCATGACGACCCGTTCGAGGAATATTTCCACCAGTTCAAGGGCAGCGCCCATTTGCTGATCGCCGACCGCGGCAAGTTCGAGCGTGTGGACCTGCATGAGGGCGACGTGTTTTTGCTGCCGGCCCATGTGCGGCACTCACCGCAGCGCCCCGACCCGGAGAGTTTGTGCACCGTGATCGAGCGCACCCGGCCGGCCGGCGTGATCGACGCCTTTGAGTGGTATTGCGCCCATTGCGGCGGTTTGGTGCACCGCAGCGAACTGCAACTGCAAAGCATCGTGGAAGACCTGCCCAAGGTTTACGGCAACTTCTACGAGTCGGCACCGAAGTTGCGTACCTGCCCCTCGTGCGGAACCGTCCACCCAGGACGCGACTGGCAGGCCTGGCATGCCATGCGGACGGAGGAGCAGGGCTAGCGGGGCAGGGTTGAAGAGCGGGTTTTGGGGGATTGACGTAATTAAGTTTATACCTAAACTAATTAGGCATGAATTATGCGTTCTGAATTTGCGTCCGGTTTGAATTCTGGTTTTTGGTGACGGGTCCATTTAGTCCATTTAATTAGCAAGGAAGGTTTTTATGAAACTCAAGTTGAACAACATGGTGGCGGTGCTCGGTCTGGCGGCGTGCAGCCTGACGGCCCAGGCGCAGTCGGTCAAGATCGGCTTTCTGGGAACCTTGTCGGGCCCTGCGGGCGCGCTGGGGCAAGACCAGTACGACGCTTTCATGCTGGGCGTGGAGCACATGGGCGGCAAGCTCGGCGGCGCCACGGTGCAGGTCATCAAGGAAGACGACCAGCTCAAGCCCGACCTGGGCGTGCAGATGGCGCAAAAGCTGATTGAAAAAGACAAGGTCAACATCATCACCGGCGTGACCTTCTCCAATGTGATGATGGCCGTGCACAAGCCCATCACCGACGCCGGTGTGTTGCTGGTCGGCTCCAATGCCGGCCCCACGCCGCTCACGGGCAAGGGCTGCAGCCCGATGTTCTTCTCAACCTCGTGGAACAACGACTCGCTGCACGAGTCCATGGGCCAGTACGCCAATGACGCCGGCTACAAGAAGGTCTACCTGCTCGCGCCCAACTACCAGGCCGGCAAAGACGCGATCTCGGGCTTCAAGCGCTTCTTCAAGGGCCAGGTGCTCGACGAGGTCTACACCCAGGTCAACCAGCCCGACTACTCCGCTGAAATCGCCCAGCTGCAAGCCGCCAAGCCCGACGCGATTTATGTGTTCTACCCAGGCGGAATGGGCGTGAATTTCGTCAAGCAATATCAGCAGGCCGGTCTGCTGGGCAAGGTGCCGCTCTTGTCTACCTCTACCGTAGACGGCACGACCCTGCCGGCGCTGAAAGACATCGCGCTGGGCGTGGTGACAGGCTCGCCCTATAGCCCTGACATCGACAATCCGCAGAACAAGAAGTTTGTCGAAGACTTCAAGAAGAAGTACAACCGCTCGCCGTCGCTGTATGCGGCGCAGAGCTACGACGCTGCCATGCTGATCAACGCTGCGCTGGTGAAGACCGGCGGCAAGGCCGACAACAAGGACGCATTGCGTGCGGCCCTCAAGTCGGCCGAATTCAAGTCGGTGGCCGGCCCCTTCAAGTTCAACACCAACCAGTTCCCGATCCGCAATTTCTACCGGGTTGACGTGGCCAAAGACGCCTCGGGCCAGGCCGCGTTTGTGAACAAGGGCGTGGTGCTGAAAGACCATGCCGATGCCTACTACAAAGAATGCGCGATGAAGTAAACGATTGAATGCCCACGGGCCTGGCCGGTTTGCCGTCCAGGCCCTTTTCAAATCCATTCGAACCTCCTCTCCTCTTCCGATCTCTCATCTCCATGAGCCTTTCGCTATTTCTCATCCAGATGCTCAACGGCCTGCAGCTGGGCGTGCTGCTGTTCATGCTGTCGGCGGGGCTCACGCTCGTCTTCGGCATCATGAATTTCGTCAACCTGGCGCACGGCAGCCTCTACATGATGGGCGCGTACTTTGCGGCGGCCGCTTATGCGCGCAGCGACTCCTTCATCATCGCGGCGCTGGTCGGCATCATCGGCAGCGCGGCGCTGGGTTTTGCGATTGAACGCATCGTGGCCGCGCGGCTGTATGCGCGTGACCACCTCGACCACGTGCTGGCCACCTTCGGCCTCATCCTCTTTTTCAACGAGCTGGCGCGCACCATCTGGGGCGCGTCCCCTTATTACATGAATGTGCCCCAGGCGCTGTCGGGCACCATCAACCTGCTGGGCATTTCCTATTCGGCCTACCGCTTTGCCATCATCGTGGTGGGCCTGCTGGTGGCGCTGGGCTGCTATGTGCTGATCAACAAGACCCGCGTGGGCATGCTGATACGTGCCGGCTCCAGCAACCCCACCATCGTGGCTGCGCTGGGCGTCAACATCAAGCTGCTCAATGCCGCCATCTTTGCACTCGGCGCCGCCCTGGCCGGTGTGGCCGGGCTGATGAGCGGGCCGATTCTGTCAGTGCAGCCGGGCATGGGCGAGCCCATTTTGATCACCGCCATGATCGTCATCGTGATCGGCGGCATCGGCTCGGTGCGCGGCGCGTTCTATTCGGCGCTGATCGTCGGCGTCATTGACACGGCGGGCCGCGCCTTTTTGCCCATGATTCTGCGGGAGTTTCTGGACCGCAGCACCGCGCAGGCCGCCGGCCCGGCGCTGGCCTCGATGCTGATTTGCATCTTCATGGCCGCGGTGCTGGCTTTGAAGCCGCAAGGCCTTTTCCCGGTGAAGAACCAATGATGATGCGCAACAAGATTTCGCTGAGTTTTGCCGCCGTGGTGGTGACACTGCTGCTGCTGGTGCCGGTGTATGCCAGTGCGGCGAGTGAGCCGTTTGCGCTCACCTTCATGGCGCGTGTGCTGGTGTTTGCGCTGGCGGCCATCAGCCTCAATCTGATCCTCGGCTACGGCGGCATGGTGAGCTTTGGCCATGCGCTTTATATGGGGTTGGGTGCCTATGCGGTGGGACTGCTCGCGCAGCATGAGGTCACCAACGGCTGGGTGCAGCTGGGCGCCACGCTGGTGGTCTGCGCCGCCGTCGGGCTGCTGACGGGCGTGATCTCGCTGCGCACCACCGGCATTGCCTTCATCATGATCACGCTCGCATTTGCGCAGATGTTTTATTACCTGTTTGTAAGCCTGAAGCAATACGGCGGCGACGACGGTTTGTCGATCTCGGCGCGCAGCGACTTTGGTTTGTTCAGCCTGGGCTCGCCCATCACGCTGTATTACGTGGCGCTGGTGCTGGTGCTGGCGGCGCTGTTCTTCACGCATCGCCTGGTCGAGGCGCGCTTTGGCATGGTGCTGCGCGGCTGCCGCGTCAACGAGCGGCGCATGAAGGCCATGGGTTTTCACACGCTGCGCTATCGGTTGTCGGCTTATGTGTTGTCGAGCATGCTGTGCGGGGTGGCGGGGCTGCTGTATGCCAATCTCACGGGCTTTGCGTCGCCGGCCTACCTGGCGTGGACGGTGTCCGGCGAACTCATCGTGATGGTGGTGCTGGGCGGCATGGGCACGGTATTTGGCCCGCTGGCCGGTGCGCTGGTATTGCTCATCAGTGAGGAATTGCTCAAGGCGCTGACCGACCACTGGATGATGATCCTCGGCCCGCTGATCGTGCTGGTGGTGCTGACGGCGCGGCGCGGCGTGTACGGCTATTTACTCGACTGGGATGCATGGCGCGAACGCAAGCGCGTGGCGGCTGCGGCGCAAGCAGGCAAAGGGGGCCAACCATGAGCGGCACGCTTGAAATCAACCAGCTCGTCAAGCGCTACGGCGGCCTGCTGGCCACCGACCACCTCTCGCTCTCGCTGGGCGCGGGCGAGCTGCACGCCATCATCGGCCCCAACGGCGCGGGCAAGACCACGTTGATCGGCCAACTGGGCGGCGAAGTCGCACCCGACACCGGCAGCATCACCTTTGACGGTGCCGACATCACTGCGCTGAAACCCGCCCAGCGTGCGCTGCGCGGCCTGGCCCGGTCTTACCAGATCACCTCGGTGTTCCCCGAATTCAGCGTGCTGGAAAACGTGGCGCTGGCCATGCAGGCGCATTGCGGCCACAGCTTCGGCTTCTGGAAACCCATGCTGCGCCAGCCCGAGCTGGTGGAACCAGCCCTGCTCGCCATCGAGCAGGCGGGCCTCACGCACCGCGCACGCACGCCGGTGTCCGAGCTGGCCCACGGCGAGCGCCGCCAGCTGGAGCTGGCCATGGTGCTGGTCGCCCAGCCGCGCCTGCTGCTGCTGGATGAACCCATGGCCGGCATGAGCCACCAGGAATCCGGCAAGGTGGTGCAACTGCTGCAAAGCCTCAAGGGCCGCTACACCATGCTGCTGGTTGAGCATGACATGGACGCGGTGTTTGCGCTGGCCGACCGCATCTCGGTGCTGGTGTACGGCCGCATCATCGCCAGCGGCACACCCGAAGAAATTCGCGCCAACGAAGAAGTGCGCACCGCCTACCTGGGCGACGAGGTGCTGCCGGTATGAAAAACAATCTGCTTGAAATCAGCGACATCGAGGTCTGCTACGGCGATGCGCAAGCCCTGTTCGGCGCGGCGCTCAGCGTGGCCGAAGGTGAATTCGTCACTCTGCTGGGCCGTAACGGCATGGGCAAGACCACCACGGTGCGCACCGCCACCGGCATCATGAGCGCCCGCAGCGGCCGCGTGCAGTTTGCCGGGCAAGACGTCTCGCGCTGGCCTTCCTACAAAATTGCGCGGCTGGGCCTGGGCCTGGTGCCCGAGCAGCGCCAGGTGTTCCCCAACCTCACCGTGGTTGAAAACCTGGTGGCCACCGCGCACAACCGCCTCAAACACAAAGACCCGTGGACGCTGGAGCGCGTGTACAAGCTCTTCCCACGTTTGAAAGAACGCGCCGGCAACCTGGGCCTGAACCTTTCGGGCGGCGAGCAGCAGATGCTGGCCATAGGCCGCGCGCTGATGACCAACCCCCGCCTGCTGGTGCTCGACGAAGCCACCGAAGGCCTGGCGCCCATCGTGCGCGGCGAGATCTGGGACTGCCTGCAGTCGCTCAAGAACACGGGCCTCTCGGTGCTGGTGATCGACAAAAACATCGGCCCGCTGCTGCGCATTGCCGACACGCATTTCATCCTTGAAAAAGGCCGCACGGTGTGGAGCGGCAGCTCGCCCAGCTTGCTGGCCAACCGCGACGTATTGCAGGAGACGCTGGGTGTCTGATTTTTTAGCGACGAGAGAAGATTGGCGCCGCCTGGATGCCGCCGAACTGGCGCGCCAGTACAGCGCGCGCGGCACTGTGCCCGATGCGGAGATGTTCATCAATGACTACCGCGAGCTTTCCGTGCCCATGTATGCGCTACCGCATGTGAAGGGGGCGCGCTACGGCGAGCATGCCGATGAGGTGCTGGATTTGTTCACTGTGCCAGGCAAGAAGGACGCACCGCTTTTTGTGTTTGTGCACGGCGGTTATTGGCGCTCGCTAGGGCGGGAAGACTCGGCCTTTATGGCGAAGGCTTTCACGGAGCGCGGCATCGCGGTGGCGGTCGTTAACTACACGCTGTCGCCAGAAGCCAGTTTGGGTGAAATCGTTGCGCAATGCCGGCGCAGTGTGGCCTGGCTGTATCGCAATGGGGCGGCGCATGGTATGGATGTGAACCGCATGGTTGTTGCCGGTAGCTCGGCTGGCGGGCATCTGGGCGGCATGTTGGTTTCGCAGGGGTGGCAGGCTGGGCTCGGTTTGCCGCCTGATGTGGTGAAGGGGGCGGCGTTGGTGAGTGGGCTTTTTGATTTGGCGCCTGTGCAGCAGACGACGCCTAACCAGTGGCTGGGGCTCAACGAGGCCGAAGCCTTGACCCTGAGTCCCATGGAGTCGTTGCCGCTGGCGAGTGTGAAGTTGTGCATTGCTGTTGCTGGGATTGATACCGGTGAGTTCAAGCGGCAGTCGTTGATGTATGCCGAAACCTGCCGCCAGCAGGGCTGCGAGGTTAGTTATCTTGATGTGGCTGGGCGGAATCATTTTGATGTGATTTGCGACTGGATGAATCCGGATGCCGCCTTGACTCAGGCGACCTGGGCCTTGTTCTGACCCGCTTGCCGTTCGGGCTGAGCCTGTCGAAGCCCTTGCTCGTTTCGAGCGCTGAGGTGTTTTAGGTTCCGGAGCCGGGGTTGCCGGCGGCAACTCACTTTTCTTTTGCTTCGCCAAAAGTAAAGTAAGCAAAAGAAAAGGCGACCCGCAGTCTGGGTCCCTACGCTGCGCTACGGGCAACCTGCGGTGCTCGAGTCAAGCGGGGTCTGGCACAAACTCGCTTCGCTCAAACATGTGCCAGCCCTGATCCGCTTGACTCTGCGCTCCTCGGCCCAGCCAGGACGGGGCAATCGGGAACGGGGTAGAAGGCAAAACCTAACAAGGACTCGCCGTGGCGAGTCCTTGTTTCTTCCGGCATCCGGGATCTTGTCTTCGGCTGTTTGGGTTTTGGCTGTTCGGTATTCTTTCCCCCACCCCTTGTGGATGCGCCGAGGAGCACAGGGCCAGACGGATCAGGGCTCATGCATGTTTGAGCGAAGCGAGTTTGCATGAGACCCCGGCTGGACCGAGCACCGCAGGTTGCCCGCAGCGAAGCGAAGGGACGCAGGAGCCAGGGTCGCCTTTTCTTTGGTGACTTTCTTTTGGCGAAGCAAAAGAAAGTTACTTGCTGCCGGCAACCCCGGCCCCGGAACCTAAAACACCTCAGCGCTCGAAACGAGCAAGGGCTTCAATACCTCAGCCCGAGCGGTGGTGAGGGTCGCTACGAATGCACGCAGGACTCAATAGCTTCAGCCAGCAGTTTTCCTCTTAACCTTCTTAGGCGCACTGGTAGCAGCCAGCACAGTAACCTCACTCTTGAAGTGCGCCAGAAAAGCTTCACAAGGTGCAGAAAGTTGCCTCTGCCCATCCGTCAACGCAACAATATTCCGCTCCATCACAGGCGCCGTCAGCGGCACAGCAACAACCCCCGGCGACCGCGCACTAGACAGCGCATAAGAAGGCAAGATGGACAACGCCAACCCAGCCTCCACCAACCCCACAGCGGTAGTGACATGCGCCACCTCAAAAGCAGGCTGCACCGGCTCACCCATGTCGGCAAAACCTTTCTCGACCAGTGTCCGCAGGCCGCTGCCATGGCGCAGCACCGCCAGCGGCTCACCGACGAGTTCGGCCCAGCGCACTTCGCGCCGATCGGCCAGCGGGTGGCTCGACTGGCAGGCCAGCATGAGCCGGTCTTGATACAGCGTGGTGGCGACGAGGTCGGGGATGTCGGTGTCGGCCGTGCACACGCCGAAATCCGCCTGACCGCTGCGCACGGCTTGCGCGATCTCGTCTACCGGCAAATCAAACAGATCCACGCGAATGCTCGGGAAGCGCGCACGAAAGCCGGCCAACAGCGGCGGCAGCAAGGTGGCGGCCAGCAGCGGCGAGGTGGCGACGGCAAAACGGCCGCTGCGCCGGTCAGACAACTGGCGCAGGCCGTCAAACGCCTGGTCGAGATTGTCGAAGACCTTGCGAATCGACGGGAGCAGCTCCAGTCCCGCATCGGTGAGCGAAATGCGCCGCGTCGTGCGCTCGAACAGCCGCACCGCGAGTTCGCCTTCCAGCGTGCTGATCAGCATGGACAAGGCAGACGGCGTGATGTGCAGACGCTGCGCCGCACGCGTGACGCTTTCGTCCTGGGCCACCGCCACAAAGGCGCGCAACTGGCGAATGGTCACGCCCATGGGGCGTGCGGCGTTTCGGGGGTCGGTCATGGTGTGATTGTGAAGCTGTTTTTGCTATGAAATAGATAGCTGCTTGCCAAGGCGGTTTCTGGGCGAGAGGCAGTTTCTATGCATAAATACCGCCCTGTGCACCGGACTGCCGCTTTCAGCCATTTTCCGATCCCCGGTGCGCCCACCCGGTGGTGTGCTTCGGCTCTGTCCAGTTTTCTAGTGCAGCGGAATTGCCAGGTGAACAGCCGTACCGCGAGGTTCTCCCGCCACCACGGCAAGCGTCGCTCCCAGCATTTCGGCGCGGCTTTGCATGTTGGCAAGACCTCGCCCCCTTGTGATGGCACTGGCCATGCCAATTCCGTCGTCGCTGATGCTGACGCGGATCACGCGCTTGCGTCCTTGATCCGTCTTTTCCGGAGAGTCCTCTGCGTCATCGGGGAGCTCGCAGTGGGCCGCAAATACAACCCGTGTAGCCTTGGCGTGCTGAATGATATTGGTAAACACCTCCAGCAAGATGCGTTGGATATGCTGAATATCCTTGGGTGTCAGCAGTTCAAATCGCGGTAGGGCGTCCACCTCCCAAACCAGGGACACACCGGCGGCATCAAGCCTGGGTTGCAGCCGATGCCGCATGGTGGCCAAGACCACCGCCAGGTCGCCGTCGACGTTCTCGATGGCGTCCACCGCAATCCGAAGCTCGTCAAGAACCTCAGATGTATGCGTTTGCAATACTTCCTGCGGTGCGCTGCTCTTGACCAAACTGAGCAGCGCCACCAGCTGGGAGCCGACCGAGTCGTGGATGTCCTGCATCATGCGTTGCCGTTCGATCATGGTCGCTTGCTTGACCTTCAGGCTGCTCTCGTAGCGCACCCTTAACAACCTGTTTTGCATGCTCCAGTAATTGCGCACCATCATCATGCCGACGGCAAAGTTATAGAACAGGAATGCATAGTTCAGCAGATTGGCTTTGCCAAAACCAGAGGGAGAGAACGTGACCACAAGGTCATAAAGACCGAAGGCGACCGTGACGCCCGCCAGCAATGCGTTGAGGCGTACCGTGCCGTCAGACTTCTTCCACATGACATGGGTATAACGAACCATGCAGACGGCTCCCAACAGCAGGCTGGCAGGTATCCAGAGCCGCTCGTAAACGCGGTAATCCTGCAAAGCAGCACCTGCCGCCAAGGTAGGTAACGCCGTCCAAAGGTATATCTGGAGCAACCTGTTCAGCCACGGCGCAGGTTTCCTGACCAGCAGCACACTGACCCAGCACATCAGTCCGGCGTAGTAGGTGTACATCGCGGACCTGGCCCCGTTGAAGACCCAAGTGGGAACCGGTGGATAGTCGACAAAAAAATCGACTTGCCAAAGGACGAAGCAAGCTTGCCCAAGGCCGGTGATCAGGTAAGCCTTGTCGCGGCTTTGCCACCAAAGCGCAAGAGCCATCAGGCCTATGAGTGCCGACAGGGTTCCAGACATCAATGCCAGTCCCTTGCGGTGATTGACCTCGCGTTCGTGCTCAGCCAGGGAAGTGAACTCATCCCCCAACTCAATGCGGGCCAGCCCCGCGTTGCTGGCGGGTTCCGCACGGATGTCGATTTCCAGAATATTCGCGCCTGCCTGCAAGTCGTGGGCTGGCAGCAATTGCCAGCGCGGGCCGGTCCGGAATTGCGTGTTCGGCTGGTTCCAGCCCACGTAGTGCCAGGCTTTGCCGTTGATGCGGTAGCGATAGCGGTTGCCCATCTGAAGCGACGAAAAACCCAGGCCTTGGTGGCCGTCGGCTTTGAGTTGCGTCAGCAGGGTTTGCTCTATCGGCACATCCAGCTTGAAATGCATCACTCCCTGCTGCCGGGGAAAGTTCTGGTCCCATTTCCAGGGCAGGAGCTGCCGTCCCAGTTCGCGCGGCGCATCTTGCGAGTCGTGCGATTGGGGAATTGTCACGGAAAGCTGGGCTTCATCAAGTCTGATGGGCAGAGGCTGCGCCAAGGCCGCGCCAGCCAGGAGGGCCCAGGCCAGGGACAGCGAGATCCAGAATCTCACAGCGAAATGCCCAACGCGCGGGCCTCAAAAATCGCTTGGGTGCGCGAGTTCACGGCAAGCTTGATGTAGACGCGTTTAACGTAGGTTTGCACAGTCCCCAGTTCCACTTTCATCAAGTTGGCCGCCTCTTGATAGGTGTAGCCACGCGACAGCAGAAGCAGAAGTTCAATTTCACGCGGCGCGAGTCCATGTGCCGGCGCGTCGGGCGGTGCCGGTTGCGCAGACGCCTGGCGTTGCCGGGATGCTTCGTTCTTCACCGCAGCCGGCGCGTCGAGCATTTGCATGCGCGCCAGCAGGCGGCTTGCAATCACGGGCGAAAGCGGCGTGCCGCCCTCGCGAATGGCCTCAATCGAGGAGGTCAGCGACTGGGCTCTTAGCATGTCTTCTTTGAGCAGGTAGCCGTTTGCGCCGGCCTGAATGCTGTTGACGATGTTGTCCGCATCCGCGAATACGGTGATGACCAATATATGTGTCAACGGAAATCTCTCGCGCACCTGGCGGATCAGGTCGATGCCGCTTCCATCCGGCAGTCCCAGGTCAATCAGCCAGTGGTCTTGTTCCTCTTCGCCGGCAAACACCAGTGCCGCACCCAGGGTCTCGAAGGACGTGATTTTTGCGTCCGGGAACCCTTGCGCCAAGACGTGGCCGATCGTCTGGCGCATAAGCGGGCTGTCATCGACGAAGGTGATTTTCATGGGCGGAATGTGAAGGCGTACCGACGGAGGATTATCCCGGCCGGGTTGTTGTTATGGAGCCTCTTGTCCCATACCCATGGGGCAGACACAGCGCTGCAGTTCGGCTCCAATTTGTACATATTGTTACTCATGCGGCATTTGCGCTGGGCTTTCCTCCTATTTCTTTCACTGAGATCCTCCCATGAAATCCCACGCCAGCATGAACCGAATTTACCGACTGGTGTGGAACGCTGCGCTGGGCGTATGGGTGGCTGTCGCTGAAAACGCTAAGGGGCGAGGCAAAAGCGCAACCGTCGGCACCAGCCACGGCCCTCAGGTTGCCGGGCTGCAAGGCCCGTGCGGCTTCACCCTTCATGCGGTCTGCCGTGCGGCGCTGCCGCTGCTGGCCTCACTGCCCCTGTTGGCCTCGCTGGCCCTGTTTGCTCCTCAGGCCCGCAGCGCAGATGCCGCCAACGCCACGGTTTCGTCTGGCGCCGGCTCCGTTGCCACGACAGGCACCACCACCACCATCAACCAGACCAGCCAGCGCCTGGCCATTGACTGGAACAGCCTGTCCACACGTGCCAATGAGGCGCTGGTGTTCAGTCAACCCAATGCCGCTGCCATCGCGCTGAACCGCATCACCGGGACAAGCCCCAGCGAACTGCTCGGCAGCCTCACCGCCAACGGCCAGGTCTTTATTCTGAACCCCAATGGCGTGTTGTTCGGTGCCGGGTCGCAAGTGAACGTTGGCGGCCTGGTGGCGTCTACGCTCAGCATGAGCAACGCCGACTTCATGGCCGGCAACCACGTGTTCAGCAACAACGGCGCCAGCGGCTCTGTCGTCAACCAGGGCTCGCTGACAGCAGCGCCGGGCGGTTACCTTGCTTTGCTGGCACCCGAGGTGCGCAACGAGGGCGTGATGAGCGCCAGCCTGGGCACAGCCTTGCTGGCGGCTGGCAACAAGGTCACACTCAATATCGACAACGGCAGCCTGCTCGGCTACAGCATTGACCAGGGCGCCCTCAACGCTTTGGCGGAAAACAGGCTGCTCATCCAGGCCGATGGCGGGCAGGTGATCATGTCGGCCAGGGCGGCCGACGCGCTCAGCTCGGCCGTTGTCAACAACACCGGCGTCATCGAAGCCAGGTCCATGACCGCCGCCAACGGCAGGATCTTGCTCGAAGGCGACTTTGTCGTGCAGACGGGCACACTCAATGCCTCGGGCGGGAACGTCGCCAACGGCGGCAGTATTGCCGTCAATGCGCGTGCCATTCTGGATGCCGGCGTGGCCGATGTCAGCAGCGGCGCCGGAAACGGCGGCCGCATTGATTACCGCGCCACCGAGGCGATCGTGCAGACCGCAGCAGCCCGGCTCAACGCCGATGGCAGCAACACGGGCGGGCGCATTGATCTGCGTTCGGACAACAATTTCTTCAGCTCCGGCACACTCAGCGCGACTGGCCAGAGTGGCGGCGCCATTACCACGTTGGGCAACGCAGTCACGCTCGCAGCCGCAAGCCTGGACGCTTCGGGCACCAGCCAGGGCGGAGTCATTCGCGTCGGCGGCGACTTTCATGGCACCAACATGACTGTCGCCAACGCCAGGACAACCCTGGTGAACGGCGCGACCACGCTCAAAGCCAACGGCGGGGGCGGTCAGGTGGTGATCTGGTCAGACGAAAAGACCGACTTTTACGGCAGCTTGAGCGCCGACAAGGCCGGCGTGGCCGAGGTGTCCAGCAAAGGCACGCTGAACTACGCGGGCCAGGCATCGCTGGGTGCCGGCGGCACCTTGCTGCTGGACCCGGCCAACCTGATCATCACCAGTAGCGCTGGCCCGGCGGCATTTGCGCTGCAAGACCCAAATGCCTTTGCAGGTAAACAGTTTGGCAACCGCCAGACGCTACTGGGCAGCACCGCGGGTAGTACCTTTACGCCAAACGGCAAGGTGGCGATCGCCGCCAGCACCGACAACCTGGGCGGAACAAACGCGGGAGCGGTGTATCTGTTTAACACCGACACGGGCGCGCTGGTGTCGACCCTGGTGGGCACGGCCAATGACCAGGTAGGAAACGGCGGCATCACCGCTTTAAGCAACGGCAACTATGTGGTGAATAGCGGCAATTGGAACGGCAGCAGGGGCGCGGCCACCTGGGGTAGCGGCAGCACCGGCATCACGGGCACGGTCAGCGCTGCCAACAGCCTGGTGGGCAGCACGGCCAATGACGCGGTAGGCAGCAACGGCATCACCGCTTTAAGCAACGGCAACTATGTGGTGGGCAGCAGCGGTTGGAACAGCAGCATGGGCGCGGCCACCTGGGGCAGCGGCAGCACCGGCATCGCGGGTGCGGTCAGCGCTGCCAACAGCCTGGTGGGCAGCTTGGCGAATGACCGTATAGGAACCGGCGGCATCACCGCTTTAAGCAACGGCAACTATGTGGTGAGCAGCGGC
>Ga0307513_10000548_pt1 | contig 53760 bp, 49 predicted proteins | sample 15_EM_MG_FD_202174 | JGI IMG/M metagenome (GOLD analysis project Ga0307513, IMG submission 202174) | Populus trichocarpa ectomycorrhiza microbial communities from riparian zone in the Pacific Northwest, United States - 15_EM | ecosystem: Host-associated > Plants > Roots > Unclassified | place... | reverse complement strand
ATCCACCACACCCCCCCCCCCCCCCCCCCCCCCCCCCCCCCCCCGGGGTGGGGGGCGGGGGGGGCCCCCCCCCCCCCCCATTTACCCTAATTAAATAAGAGCGATTAAAAGGGTCACGGTACTGAAAACAAATAACCGGGCAACAGTATCTACTCTGCGGAATGGAAGAGGTACGGACAAGCAACTGTCACTATCAAGAATTCTCAAGTAGAAAGGAAAACCACACAATTCACGATCAATTCAAATCCGCTAAGCCACACAAATCCCGTATCGGAAGCCAACTCAGAAAACTGTACAGAAGACAGAAAAATCACCACAACAAAGCCCAACCTTACAGGTTGTCTGACTAATCAGGTACAGGACAAATTTTCCTTCCTTAAACCACAGTCCAACAGTTCCTGAGTTGTGCTGTGTTCCCTTCCTCACGATTGTCGCTGTCCCCGTGGTGGTGAGAAGCGCGAGAGAAGTCAAAGAACCTAACTTATTATACATAGAGTCCCCTGTCTGCCAGGACTAGGCAACAGTCACCCCTGAAGAAACATGACATCTCCCCAAGCCAAGATCATAAAGCGCTATCTCTTCTCTCTAAGAACCTGTTTGGTGGGAACGGAAGGCGGGTGGACCATTCCGTTCCCCCATACAAAATTACCGTTCCCTTCCCTTTCAAAGCGGTCACTCTGTATGGGGGAACAGAACGGTCAGCCAGCCTTCCGTTCCCGCCAAACAGGCCCTAAGTTATTAGCAGATAAGCTAAAGAAACTGAAAGTTAGGAAAACCAAATTTCAACCGTAACAGTACTGGGCAATGCCGAGTTACAATCAACTTGGGGTCTTCCCTCCTTCCTAAGCCGACTTCTCCTACTACAATTTTATTTTCATCCGCTTGCATTCGGCCTAGGGGCAGAGCAGATTAGGCATCACAAACGAATATGATATCCCGAGCTAGGCAGGAAAACCATCCCTTGCTCTGGGGCACTTCTTTTTGAGCAATTCCACACTCTACCGTGCCATGAATCGCTGCCCAAGGCATGATACTTGAAACAGCTATCACCCGGCAGCAAATTTCATAGTGCGAGATACAGTTTTCAGGAGTCGCACTTTACGGCCGCAATTGCGGTATGGTATCAGTTAGCTCCAATACGGGAGCATGCTGTATTATTCGAACAGTATGTTTCAGGGCAGGGTAAGATTTCCCCACCTGTCTCGGAAGATCGGATAAGTCACGACTCCCGACTTGGGTTGGGATAGAATGCAGTCAGCGGAAAATAGAATTGTAGTGGGCGAAATGAGACTGGGTGAAGGTAGAATACCGTAAAAACTCGAATAGAAGAAAAATGTGCTAGGACGTTGGAATTTCCCTTCTGAGCTAGGCCAGAGGAAAACACCGCAAACTCAGCCGCCAGTTGAAAAGAAAAGGAATATACGAGGCGCCTTACTAGGAGAGGCAACTCCAACTTCCTAGCACATTTTTCTTCCACCCGAGTTCCCACGGTATGATGCCAATACCCGATCTTCTATCGATATTGCCCGCCACAGTTACCCCTTCACCACTCATGTGAAATTAGGGCAGATTAGATTGCCGGATATACTCGAAAAACCCCATGCCCCTAGTTAATATATGAAGATATGTATATCAAGCTTTTGGGCTTCGCACTTGCGACTGAACTGGGTGTGACGAGAATATTGGTAGAGCCTTGTTCACAAAAGAAACCTCCGAACAGTCTGCCAAGAAAGCGTTGATTGTAGGTGAATGGAGGAGGGGGTACAAGCCTACGCTGAGCGCTCTCCGAAATGGCAAGATATCCAAGTGATCAGCACCTAAGACAATGTTGGTTGCTTGGCCATTCTGGAAGCTGCGAGAATATTAGAGAACCTTTCGGAGCGTCATAGACCGTTCTTGTGCTTTAGTGGTTTACGGGAAACATCCCCACGACATGTCTCCCCCCTTCATTAACGGGAGTATGTGGAGGAATGAGGAAATGCGGGGAGATATGAGAGAGGTGTGGGGATGTACGAAAAGATCATACTAGGTTGGTTTTAAAAGAGCGTAAATGAGGTTGTGGAGGCTACCTCGCCTATCTTGCATACACTTGCTTAAAGTAAACCTTCTCACTCTACCGACTGCCACTGCTCTATCCATTTCATTTCGTTTATATAATAGACCGCAGAGCGAGTTTATACAGTGCCTGTGGAATTGAGGTTGATTTCACGGTCGGAAGACTCCTTACTTTATGAATTTTCCTAAAAAGTAAAAGTAAAAGCACGAAACCGTCATATCTTGTTCTGTCGCCTGATCGCACAAGCTGTCTATCATTAGTGAGGTAAAAATGGTGGTGGCTTGTTAGCACTTGCCCTCTCGGCTCCATTCCTCCAGGTCTATCCTTCCAAACAGGCCCTAGGTGACTACGGGAAGGCCGGATTGCGTGCAATTTAGCTCTCCTCCTTCTGGCTTGCTAAACTAACGGTAGATGCATGAGTATATAATATTATTATAAGAACATAACGAAGTCATCCTAATCCTCCCATCGGCCGCCACTCATATCAGCTTCCTTCCACATATGTTCCCAATACCTTGGATACCCGATAACAAAAGAAAGAATCATTCTATTAATCCCTTAACAAAAGAAATACATAGCAAGGACTTCCGCTCTCTCCCACACCTTGGGTTTAAATGCCGGACCCTGGATCTAGTTGTGCTCTCTAGCTTTCATGAGTGTTCCAAACCGTCTAGTCCGTTCGTCTTATTGTCAATCACCGGCGCTCACCTTGAATTCCTCACCGCCAACAACCCCACACTAGAAGTAAGAAGATGCTAGAAGAATCCCGGTGAATTGTCCGTTGAGTCTGGAACTCGGTGAAGGAAGCGAAAAGAGGGGTATGAGGGGTAACTGGATGGCGTGAGAAGAAGCAGAAATCGTATGATGCTTATGCAAGAGGGGTCCATATGTTTTGTATTTAAGAAGCTTGGTTCACACTCGATTGTTGGAATAGAAGTCACCGAACAGTCTCTCTCCCTCATACACTTTATTCTTCTTGAACTAGCATTCACGAATACGATCGGTATATATCCACAACAAAAGATAAAACGTCTTTCTTATAGGGCCGGAAGGGCTGCCACTAATAGTCAGTCCTTCTCGACTCCGTGGATGGCCTGGGGTAGACTTAGGTCGGACGGAATGCACCTCCTGCCCTGTTCGCGGGTAATCTCAGTCTTATTTCAGACTGATGTGCTCAGGTTTTTAATCCACAATCTTCAAGATAAAGTTCTCGAATCCCTCTCCCTCACTCTCCATCATCTTTCTAACCATGTGCCTCATGGGTAAACTACGGAGCAAGCAACCATCATTTTTAACATGGGAGAAACTAGCTTAAAGCCTTGGCCAAATACACAAAATCCTCAATTCCATCATGATTAAAAACCACTATCACAAATCCGCAAGGCAACATGCACACCCCCAATCCCCCAAATATCTAGTCATTCTGCTGCCTCAACTATATCATCACCAGGTCCATTTCGGTGGTGGCTAGTGGGTTATTTTTTGCCCCATGGCTTGATTTAAACCAAAAATTAGCTCAAAGGCTACGGGAAAAATCTCTTCCCGCTAAATAACCCCCCCCCGCAGGAATTGAACTTTCTTAGCTACACTGCATCATGGTTTATCACTCATAGTTTAACGGTTGCCCCCCCATTCTCTCGCCCCCATTTCCCTTGGAGTCAGGCACAATACTTGATGTCAGTGGTAGCCCCCATAGTCCTTCGCTACACCCCGCCGTGTGCTAATACCCCTGGTGCCCCCCGCTATGGGATGTCGACGAGCAATCCCTTTCAGCCGGTCCCATTGAGCCCCGCCTTCATCCGAGCCCCCCCCCTCTGACGGCTCGGGATACTGGCCCCAACATGGGAGGTACGAACTGGCGATTAAACCTCACTGGGATTCTTATGTTTGTCAATAAAGGGTTATCCTCCACCGAAAGCATCCTTCAACAATAGTTGCTCTGATTATTCTGTATAGAATCAAATTCCAAAGCTCCAATGACTTCTATCTCGTTTTTGTGTTCCTAGGGTGTTTAAAAACAATCACTAGAATTGTGTCGCTGTTTGTTATCCGGCGACATGTTCAATCCCCTCTCCAGCCAGAATACTTCCTATGTGACCTTAAGCGGGAACAAAAATCGTTGGCCAGTTCCATTCAGTTTTAATCTACCCCCCGAACTTCCCAAAGGGGAATCGTATTATACCCCACCAAGGAGGACTATTGCGCCAAAAAATCGCTACCCATAGCGGTAAGGGAAGATGTAGGTTTCCGGAACCCACCCTTTTTTTTTGCCATCCATTTCGAGTATCTAATCATGACTGCGACTTCAATGGATGTTTCATCCATGCGCAGTACGGAAAGCATCGAAGGCAAAAGCCAGTTCATAAGAACGTCTCTGAACTCTTCAATCTGGTATTAATTGCAGGGCCGCTATGGCTAGCGCATCATCTAATTTAGGAAAACAGGAATGCTTGCAAAGAGTGAGGTGCCCGCTCTACCGGTAGATACACCCCAAATTCAAGGACAGCGGGCAGGCCCCCATCAATGGCTTTAGGATGTGATATATAGTGGCACGCCGCTATCTCCGGCGACCAAATTACAACGAACCTTTCGGTCGCGGGGGGCGATTCTGGACGATAGGCTTTAGTATGAACAAATTTAGAGCCCGCGGATGCTCACACGGGACAGCGAAGTACCCGAAATATCGAGATCCGGGATAGCGGAGTGTGGCTGTGCTCGTGCGCTCAGCTTAATATAATATATATTCTATGCAAGGGTTGCCTACAAAGCAGGGTACTTTTCCTTAGAGCAGTTCGAGTATCCCCCAGGACAGGGGACATCTTGAAGTTCCCCTCGGATTTTTTTGCAGTGTGCTCTCCACCCCCTAGATCTTCGTAGTGGAGTACTTTGTATTGTACATTTGAACTTCCCCCGAGATCCGGTAGTGGTCGGGGGGTTTTCAACTATAACGGGTCCATAATAGTACTGCGCGACGGTATACTCGAGTACTTCATTAATCCCTGTTTTCATGTTCCTCAAGCATACAGGTAGGACAGGTCGCCTTCCACCCTCGGCAAAAGGAATACCGGAAAAATTCGTGTCATCCACCTTCTCCGCCTCACTTCTAATTTCCATCACTCTCTATCTCAACACCTATTATAGGGTTAGTTTGACAGGTTAACAGAATTGCGAATACCAGCTAATCAGATCCAACACAGCCAGGGCGCTCGGACCTGACCGGGTGAGGAAACGCCAATCCTTCCTAGGGGTCTTTGTCTTTAAGGACGGAAATTAGAAACCTAGCTGAGGTATGATAGCTGGTAACACGAGTTTTCATGGTATTGGCAAAGGGCTTTGGGATCGTGGGAGCGTTACGTTTCACAATCGGGAAAAAAACTACTAGGGTTTAGATTTCATTAACGAGCAAGACGCTAGCGGTTCTTACACCCATAGCTGGCGTGAGGAACCTATACTAGTAGTAGGAACAAGGGCCGAAATTAGGGGCGGTAAATTACATCCCCACCCACCTATCCCTAGCCACAAAAAAAAAACAAGTGAATCTATCCGGCACAACGGGTAATCCGAGACTACACATCAGGTTTTAGGATAGAGGATTTTTGGATTCACAGGGGTCATCCAGAATAGCGAGGCATCAAAATTATGGAAACTAGGGATAGCGGCGTGTGACACATCTGGGAACCACCCCAAACTTAGACCCAAATTTTCGGGGCATGACACAAGGTACCGGCACCATTACCTCCATCACACTGGTGGAGCGAGGCCATGGATCACTTCGTCGTTGTGTCGGCACAATAGTTTTTCTTCCTTTTTTTCTCTACTCCCCCGCATGCGGGCGTGGGGGGAGTTGAGGGATTATTTTTTCTCATCAGCATGAAGACCAGCCCAAAAGCTACCCTCTCCTCCTCAAATGGCCCATCGGTAAGAAGTTTTATATTTTTATTCACTTGATCGTAATTGGATACCATATATACGCAGGAACCCGCCCCCCCAGGTCGGACCCCTCGAACCCCTCATATTACAGATTACCGGTGTTGTACAAGCAGCTTACCCGCAGACAACCAAACCCCTGGAAAGTGCTTTTTCAAAATCTGCAGCCCTACGAGATTCATTGATGTGGGGACATTCTTTTCGGGGGATCTGATTTGCAGCCTATCTCACCCTAGGTCGAGTGACTCATCATGCTCCTTCCCTTCCCGCATTGTAGTAATAACTTGAAGCCACCGGGGCGGACCTGGCCAGTGCATGCATCCAATAGGAAGCTATTCCTATTAATACTACCCTAATTTGATTTTTAATCTACTATTTTTTTCCCTGCCGGTTGCTCGGCATTTTCCAGTGGCAAAAACTGCCCAATGAAAAGATTGGCCACACCCCTCATCAGTTTCGTCATGATTATCGCCATCCGGTTCCCTCCACAAAATCTCCCTTAGCCAAAATAGGAAATTAGCAGGGCGCTTTGACTAACCAGATCCGTGGGGGTAAACTTACGGTATTTGATAGAGCAAACCTAATTAGCGCATCCAGCTGCTCCCTCGAGTACCGGCACCTCTAAGCGTCCAGGGAGCCCGCTGGTGTCTTTCCGCCGGTGGGATCGTGAAGGTAGTGCAGACCACGCTGCTTTAGCGTCGGTGGTGCTACCGGCGGTGTTACCGGTGGCTCGATGGGTAGTTCGGGCACGGGGTCTGCTTCACAATGTGCTTTTACTACGCCGGGTTAGCATCGGCCAGAAACGTGGAAGCGGTAAGGCTTTTCCGTTGAGAACTAACCACATTCAACGACACAAAGGTCATCAGGGTCGAACGGGTTCTCGCATTCGGGGAGACAGCCAAGGAATTCCAAGGGATCTCTGCACTGGGAAATTTGGGGGATCGGGGTAGAAAGAGCTTGGAGAAACGAGAAGCAGAGAAGGAGAGGTAGAGCGGAGAGTATAAAACGCATTTTTGGCCGGGGAAAGGTATTGAGGTTATTTTGTCGGTTTACCAGATTCTAATGATATTTAGGGGAGCCTCTGGCATACGGTAATTAAGAGGGCGGGATAACGAGCCCTTATATGGCGGAAACTTTCCGCATCCGGGACGTCAGGCTAGGAAGTAAGGGCGCTGAAATGGATTTCCAACTAGGTATGTAATTAGGGGGATTGGCGCCACCTTACTTTTTTCTCATTGGTGACAATCACCAGATCCAAGATCTCACCCGCATTATTGTTTACGCCTCCCTGCCAATGAGTGGTTTCGTAAATAAGTGTGGGAGGTTGAATTACGAATATTACTGCACTCCGGACAATATCCAACCGTATGCAGTGGCAAGATCGGTTTACTGCAGGAACCCCCCCTGCAAACGGTTCCCGCTGTACAGTACCTTGCATGCGGAGAGTACCTTTGTTGGTCAAGTGATTTTTGTGGGACCCGCCGTGTGCAGCCAACATATACCGGTAGTTCGTTCTGGAAGTTGCCTTTCATCATGCTGAGCCATCTCTTCGTGTTTATGGGTACTACATATCGCGCATAAAGTCCCGGAGAATTTTATACATGATGGACAGAGGAATAATCGGAAGGGTGACAACGGGAGAAATATGTGGTTTGGAGGGTCGGATGGGGCTTATTACAGTTGGTAAGTATGTTGAATTACTGTGACGCGAGTGATACCTTATGGACATTAATAGATCGTCGACTAAGCTATAGTAGGTAGGGCAAAGATGCAAACACGGTTATAGACAGAAAAGCTCCCAGAACCAGAAACCCTAAGAGAAGGAAGAATCCCTACGCCAGCCCATCTGCCTCCAGGTCGGCCACGATTCCTCTCCCCAGGGCCCCCCAAATCTGAGTCCCACCAACAGACTTCTCCTTCTCACCGTACTTGGAAATTCTCGTGGCCCAGACATCTCTCATTACCTTAGTAATCACGAGGGTATCCCCCCCATCAATTGGCGGCTGGTCCATGCCGAGAGCAGCCATCCCAGCCTTCTGACCCATATGACCCTCCTCGATGCCGAACCTCTCACCGAAAAATGGCATAGTCCATTCCTTTGCATTATCGCCCATTTCGAGGCAGGCGGCAAAATCGCTTTTGTAATAGGCCTTGCCGCTATTGAATAGCGAAAAAACTGCTGTCCAAATACGGGTGACACGATCCGGATCGTCTGGCGACATCCAGCCCGCTGCGGTGGCGTATTCCTCGGCGCCCCTCCTCAGCGATTCCTTTTGTTCTTCACCTTCAAACCAGTCCATACCCATTTGAGTGTGGTAGTAAGCTATAAAGGCGTGGCCGCAAACGAGAGGAGAGACGTAATGGGCGTAATATGTATTCCACCAGGGGTCAGCATCGTCACGGACTTGGTTAGCGTTCGGAGGTTTGGGTGAATGGTTGAATGAATCAACGAGCCATTGGCCGATTGCTCTCAACTCCTTGAGTTTCTTGCGCTGGGCATCAGGAGAGGTAGGTCTAAGGCCATAAGAACGTGCGACGGACTCTCCAAGAAGTACTTTAATGCCCCTGAGGAACGTTTCTTCGAGCGTACGGCCACGGGTGGCGCCATCAACGTTGGGCCACATTTTCCACGCTTCTTCAATAAGCTCCACAGCACGCCTGAACTCCTTCTCGTCATTCCCAGGATCAACTATGCCAGCGAGACATCCGTTCATGAGCGCGGAGCGAACCGAAAGTTGGAGTGCCGGGCGAACCAGATCCCAACCAGCTAGAGGCTTAGAGGGACCCATGTAAAAACTAGCACCAACGTTATTGACCACGGGTCCACCTTGGTATGGTGACTGGGTAAGACGCCTGTTGTATTCTATGATGGTCTCTTTAGGGGATAAGTGCGGGCCAATTGCATTTCGTTGGTGCTGCTCGAGTTGATAACATAGCTGCAGTTTTTCGATAGCAACACCGTCTAGGCGAAGAACGCGACTGTCCTCCAATAGAGCAGTTGTAAGCTCCTCGAGAGTCTGAAGACGGCCGAATATCCCGAGCACGCCCGGGGGTGCGCCCGGCACTTGGCGACGGTGATACTGAAGGAGGTTTGAAAGTGCATTTTGAAATTGCATTTCACTATCACTTTAGCAAACAGTCGGCGAACACATGGCAAGAAACTTACGCGATCCATATCCTACGCAGGCAGGTTCCGTTTGGTGGCCAACTACCCATCGGCTCCCCTGCGGCACACCTCCGCTCAAATTCCTGCATTACACGCTGCCCGACGGTAATCTCACCACCCTTCATAAGATGCTGGTGATAACTCGGACGCTCCGCAATCTTCTTATCGATAGCTACGCCAAGGTGTAAGCAATTGGTTTCGAACATCTGTCACTTGTGACGCCTACCTTCGATCAACTTCTTGATCTCCGTCTCTTCCTTTTTTTTTTGTTCGGGACTGGCTTTCGGATCTGCCAGTGCCACTTTGAGAGACTCTTCGAACACTCCTTTTGCCTTGTCGAGCTCCTTCTGCGCCTCAAGGACACTCGCTTTCCGACGGTAGGCCTTCGACCAGGTGGGGTCGAGCTTGACAGCTTGATTGGCATCGTTTAAAGCGAGAGGCAACTTATTCATAGACAGAAGTGCAGCGGATCTATTTGAATAGAGAGTTGGCGAGGTAGGGTTCAAATGAATCGCTTGCGTATAGAGCGCATACGCGGCAGAAAACTCCCTAAAGTTATCAGGTGAGATACTGCACTAATTTAGGCGCCTCCGCCGCGCCTCTTCCTCCCGGGGGGGGGGGGGTAATACTTTTGGCCAAAGGCAGTGTTACCCTGTTTTTTTAGAGCCTCAGCTTCCTCCACCTGAGCTTCAGTTGGAGCCATTGCGATTGTGATGATATGTGTGGTGCTTCTTATGGATGCGGGATGTTATGGGTTGAGTGAGGAAGCTGAGATGAAGAGGCCCGGTGGAAGCGTGGAAGCGTGGAAGCCAGCTAGACTGTTGTGGGGAAACTAGGGCAGACTTCCCGTAACGGTAGGGGGGAACGGCTTGGCATTGTTTGTTGACGTTGGCGGTTGACACATGAAAACCCGCCGAAAATATTGGCCCGCGGAAATGTTCCCGGCAGAGAGGCGTGAGTCTGAAACGCCGCAGAACCGTTGCCACGGCGGGTGCCCCCAAGCCAACCTACAGTAATACACCGTAGGGGCGGTGCCACTTACACGGGTATCGAAACCCTAACGGCCTTTGGCAGCATAATAGGCCATTTTGTCGGTACACGAAATGTGATTACCCTACCTACAAACTTCTAGGAAAAGGAAAGGGAAAAAAGGGAAAATCAGTTCGATCCAAAGTGCAAACAAGCTCCCTAGATATGATGTATAAGTTAAGCCATACTACCTGGGCCAATTTTACTCTACCTACCCCGGAGCTTTTATACCGGCAGTGCACTCAGATCCAGGAGGCAATGATGCATCACATCTAATCACTCGCCTCGCCCACGCAAATGCACGAGAGGATGCCACACAGAATCACAATTGGACCCGGAATATCTTCCCGGTTATCGGACTCGGAGCAGGGGTAAGGTGTTGGGATCCAGAGGAGATTTTGGATGGAAGTGAATCTGTGGTCGAACCAAGCAACCCCCCCAGGAGGGGTATTAATTATTACCGGATATTGCTCAAGCGTGTAAGACCTGAGCTGAAAGCCCAGGGAAATACCCAACTCGATCCTCACCCCCCAACCAAAAGGGGTTGTTCCAATGCTTTACCCCCCCCGAGCACACCTAAGCACCCGATAACTACAAGTGGGGGTTGGAGTTTGAATTTATCACGTAACACTCTTCTAGGAATACTACTTGTATTCGCCCGTTCCAACCAAGGCCTTCCTAATTTACACCTGAATATGTGAATTTTGGTGCCAGGTCATCCGGACACTTTTGGAATGGGCAAGCACGAGTAATAGAACTACTAGCCTATTTCAAAAGTATCCGGACATCTTGGCCGTGATTTGTATGCGTCTTGGCGCCAAGGTGTCCGGATACTTTTGAAATCGGCTACCGTAGCACTGCACCGCGCACCCATAAAGCGCCTTCCCGGAACACGGAGAGGGCCAGCGCTTAGCCCCGGCCGCACAATGTGGAATTCCACTCTGAGAACAGCATGATCCGTACCAGTAGTTGATGCATATCCAACCGAGATTGCGAGCGGACTTGTCGGGCTCGAAGTCAGAGTGGTTGTCTTAGCGGTTGTCATCGTGGTTGTCATCGTGGTTGTCAGGGTAACGGAGTTGTTGTCAGGGTAACGGAGTTTGTTGTCTTGAAGGCATTTGGTTGACGGGCGCTTGCCGGGATTGTCTCCCGGGTGACTGAGGTCTCGGGTCACTGAGGGCGCTGCGATCGCGACAGCTTCTGGCGCTGAGATCTAGTACTGTCTTGTTCGGTCGGCACTACAACGGGCGCCATTTTGCTTGGTTGCAAGTTGTTTCTGGTGGAAAGGAGGGAGGATATTGTGTAGGTAATGCTAGATAATAGAAGATATTTTCGACATAGGGGTCAGTGGCGGAGGAGTAGGGAAAGTGGTATGAATGTATGAATACCGTATTCACCTGCTAGATCCACTATCGTTGATCCCAGCAACCAGAGACAGAACACCCCAAGAGAGAATCGTGCTTTCCGGAGGCGGCATGGCTTGGGAGAGCCGAACTTGGTAGCTATCGTTAACTGGTATGCGCAATTCTGTTGACCCGCCTTTCTAAGGCTATTGTGGCATAGTTTGGTGATTCAACTTGCGAATGACTCCCCTAGTACCCCAGCCAAGTACCCAATCCCCGATAGTGGATCTAGCGAGTAAATAATGTAGGAAAACAGAGAAGAGGTGTTTGGATAACAGAATAGCAATCCAGGGTCCGGGGACTTTGGGCGTGGGCAACTCGCTCATACCGGTGGTCGACAGCGCAAAGTTGGAGAGATTGGTTTTTGCGAGGAACCTGGATCTTTGGATATGAAAGCGGCCTTGATGCAGTATAAGTACTCGGGGCAGGGGTAAAATCCGTGAACACTGGGGGTGGTGATTGGCGACAAGCTCGATAACCGAATATTCGAGGGTAGCCATTCAGCAGGCTGGAAAATCAAAATCCGCCAATTATTATTCACGGAATTTCTTCTCTTTTAGCATATATACCAATGCGTGTGCATATGGGCTATAAACCTCGTTCCCACCCCTCCAAAATATCGTTCACGGATCAACCCTGGCACCCGAGTACTCTTCGGAACTTGTCCCTCAGCCTGGTTTAAAAAGTCTCGTGGGTCTCGCTGACTCCTGGTTGATTTAGCTTCTCTACTGGTGGATTGAACCGAATTGCCCTGGGGGACGTGTCGCTAATGGACTCCAACGATCTTCTCTCAGGTAATTGGATGAATGGAACCCCGACATTTTAATTGGTGACCTTGTGTCCGGGAACGGAAAAGACTGGGCTATTTGCCCACACACCTCGACTTCTAAGTTGATACAGTTTTTACCGGAATACTAGATTAACATGAACAAGATAATGGTGTGATATGTCTTTGGAGTTACCCCCACTGACAATGACCGGAATTTTCTTGTTTTTTTTCCCCACTCTTGTTTTGCTGTGCTTTTCGTCCTTTCGCAGGGTAGGGAATTCTTGAGTGCATATTCCACCGCTCTCTTATTCAAGCTAATTCGGTATTATGAACGCCCGCTCCTGACAGCCGGGGAAATCATTATACGATCCATGGGACAGAACTGGAAGTGAGTGGCAGTTCATTTTTGACCGCCTTATCTAAGATTTAACTGATATCGGCTATTGAGAGATTTCGCTTGGTATGGAAACCATCGGCCATGCTTCACGTGTTCCTCTCGTTGCGATTGGTCGTCCAGACCTCATCCCATCGCCTCAGTTGCAGTAATTGATAAGAGACATGTAGCAGGCCGCGGGAATGACCCGGGACATTTCAACTAAACGTTTCGTGAGTTCTAAATTCTGGATAGCGCTGGATCGGTAAATTCAATGCTGTGGACTTACTAAATTGCGAAAAACAGGGGAAAATCCATCACGCAAGATGGGTATTGTCGGGAATTCTGATATGATCACCCCCCCCTCCCCCACCCACCACCACACACACACACACACACAGATGCTGCATAACAACTAGAAACAAAGGCTGTTTTCTGAACTTCATAGCATGGGTATCGAAGATAGGCCGAGATGGAGGATCGCAGCCTTGGTGGAGGTCCGGATGCACACGGCCGGAATGAGCGAATTCCGAAATCTTAGCCCGATGGATACCCAGAATAACTGATCGGAAAAGCGTGCACAAGGGAGAAGTTGGGTGAGCTCTCACCGGCAAGTTGTCTAATTGCTCTGTGCAGGAGTTTTGCAAAAACCTTAATGCGAAGTTAGGATATATATATCGGGCCACCGAGAGGCACTCCCCGAATAGCCTGGAAGAAGGGGCTGGAAATATGACCCCCAGTCCTAAGGCTAGCAGTCTGTGTTTGCATCTTCATGCTCTAAGAATCCTGGAACGCCGTTAGCCAAAGCCGCTATGGTCAAAGGGATACAGGGAATCATACGATGTCACTCGGCCTCGGATAGATGTTACTTTTTTCAAGGGCAGATTGAGGTGCGAGTAGTAGGTCTCGGCATGGGAGCGCTCCCCCCTAGCGGACTGACATAAATCTTGGAGGGTATCTATCTCTAAGACCCGAGCAACCATTGGACGCCTTCAACCCTATCGGATGTTACATTGGACGCCTGCGAACTGACACCAGGTGCCTGTTGTTACCCTTAATAGAAACTGCATATCGGCGACCTCAGGGGGGGAAAGCAAAACTGGCTTGACTATAGCGCCTGCAGAGGTTCTGTTCACGGTTGAATGACGTTGCGAACATAACTGCTATTGCGTGGTGCAAGGATCCGTGCAGAAAAGCTGAATTTTGGCGGTATGAAATAACACGTATGAAATAGCACTTGTGCTCACGAACGTCATTCAGTTGCGAGCAGATCATGGAGGCCCTTGTGCCATGTGGAATGAGCTTACTGGACCACGAGGGACAGCCCTGTTTTCCGGGGTAGCTAGCCCCCAGCGCTGGCGGGGCTGCTTTTGCGGTGGAGAAGCGACCGAAGCTGCACAAGGATGCGCATAGACTAGGATGGGGTCTCTGAAGGGTGCCGTGTTGGATGAACTACTGATAGGAAAGTAAAAAGGGGGTGGTTATGCTACACGACCTGAGTATCGACAGCTGGCAATGTGGCTTGCGGGCGGGGATGGAGAGTATATTAGCCGACAGGGTGGAGGGAGCTCTCCTTTTCCTTTTTTTCTTGGTGTGTTGTCTTTGTTCTTTTCTCCTCTTCCTATTACCTTGTAGGATTGGTTGGTTCGGCGGGGTGCTAGTCCCCCTGCTACAGGAGCCCGGGGTGTTGCTCCAAAGAAGGAGGGCTAGGGCGAGAGAGGATTGTGGTTTTGAGAAAGTTCTTTCTGCAAGTACGCCTGCACTAACAACACAGAGCTTAGTTGTCCCATGCATGAAGAATCCGGAAATAAGAGGGGTGAATTTGTGATATGAACGATTTTATTGCTCAATATTTTGCGGGTCCCTGTTTCCGGATACTTCTTACGTGGGATAGCACTACCGATACAATTTGTTGGCCAAGGGAACGCAGATTCTAGCTTGCATGTCTGCGGCATTGTTTTGATTTTACTGGGCAGGAGTTTCCCGGCCTGTGAAAGGAGCCCTGCTTGCCGCGGGGGTGGAGGGGGCGATGGAAGCGGGATTGCAGAAGATCTGGTGTGGTGGAGAGAGAATGTGGAGCGGTGATTTGAGAGTTGCGTGTGGGTGCTTGCGGTGTATAGGAGACCAGGCGGGACTGAGCATTTCAGCTGAAAGAATATAAGAATGTGATATACTGAGGTGTAACCAAGGTTTGGACTGGTAAAGCTGGTAGTTGAAGTTATTCTGATGAAGAATTCACCTTTTCCTACCGCTTGGGTAGCGAAAGTTTGTTCAAGAAGGGGAACTCTAGGCAGCCGGGCTGTCGATCCCAAAGGCGCTGGAGCACACCGGGGCCGCCTTTTTGGGCGTTGTTCTTGTTTACGCTTCCTATACCCTCAGCCTTGTTCTCCCGGTGCTCACTGGCACTGTCGGAGTCTACCCCTAGTTGTTTTGGGCTTGGTGAGAAATCCGAGCGGAACAGATTTGGGGGAAGTTATTCAGTTAAGTATTTACCCTTGCGCTTATAACAGGCTAGGTATTATAATATGGGCTTAGGTGATAATTCTTGTTTTCGACCTTTCCAATGGCGGAGACTGGCACGGGGATGGCTGAGGTTTAACTCCTTCTAGCAGCAGCCTCAGGGAAGAGCCGGCTTGATTTGGTACTGTAACTTAGTGTACGTACCCGGCCCGCCCGCCCGCGGTGGCTGATTTGGCTGCGCATGGCAAAAACAAGAAAAAAAGGAAGGCCAAGTTTAAACTTCACAAGATTCAGTCTGGTATCATATCATACTACACATGGTTAAATTTCTATTTTGTGGGTCTAGTGTTGCCGGATTTTGTTACACAATTTCTCAGATCATTTTTGGAATGTGGTGCCTCTGTCTCACAGCAGGCCATCGGTAGTACAAGTACAATATGGAGATCAGATTTTGGTAATGCGAGTTGCTAAAGGTTGTCTTGATGATCAAGGTAGCCTTAGCGTTTTCTTTCTGATCGTAAATATTGTTTCTACTCGCCCCCCCGTAAGAAGTACCGGGGGCGGAGGGGTGATCTTTTGTGTGGGTGCTTGGACACGCATAGACATTTTACCATATAACTTTATTTCTTTAATGCCTGTTTCGGGCACTTCTTACGGGGGGGAGTAGTATTCCCTCGGGGTGAGAGGCATGTTGCCGTGGGTTCAAATCTCACTATAGGGAATCTAGGGCTATCCTATGTGCTGTGGTATTTGCGTTTTCCCCACTTCTGAACAAGGGAAATTTCTTCCCATTTGTGATTACAAAGATACTAACTACCCCTTTAGATCACCATCCTCAGAAGGCCCTGATTCGATCCGCCTCTCCTAACCCCAAGGTTCTATCACCGCAAGCCTTCAGTGCAACATTGTTGATGATAGAGCCCGGCTAAGCAGCAGTGTACTAGTACGGGTACGGTAGCTCAAATATACACTCCCTACTCCTTGACAAGTGAGACGGTAGGAAGTGTTGTGCCGCCCCTGTTAGTGGCTGAGACACAAGTTCATAAGCGACATTCGCTAATTCCTACAAATTCGCGGATGCGCAAACTTCAGACTACGGGTAATATTTGCTATATGATCATACTTACAAGTACTCGCGGCGAGAATATGTCCTCAGACAACGGGCGCAACCATCGTAATGGCTCGGCGACTCCATATCGATACCACCGTTAAAACGAAAGATCCTATTATGAGATCGAATGCTCCTAGAGAGAGGGGTGGGCTCAAATATGCAGTCCTTAGTCTTAACAGTCATTATAGTTGTAGTTGCCGTCGTAATTGTTGTTGTTCTCATGGTGGTTGAACTCTGTGGGGGATCGCAGTTGCACCCTTTGTCTGAGGACTTATTCTTGCCGCGAGTACTGAACCCATATCATCACTGGAGAAGACTGAAGCGCGCACCTTAGTCATCTCTGTCTCAGACATGACAGGAGCTGCGTAACATTTTCCACCCTCCTCGTTAGTCAAGTATCAGACACAAAGGAACGAGTCTTAATATTATTTCATTGAGCGCAGAAGAAAGAATCATATTCAGGTGATAATTGAACCCTAAAAGAGTTGGACATGCGTATATCACATCAATCTGGGTTCCACAGGTCCTGGTTAGTAGTATTTTTAAGCGAGGTCCGCCGGAGAGACAAGTCTTTGCGGGGAAGTGAGACAGGAGATATGTGGAGCTGGCTTTCTTGAATAGTCTAAGTACAGGGTTAGGCAAGAAGTTGTGAAACAGTTATTTAAGGTTAACGAGCCAAATATATCACCAGTTGTTCAGGTTAATAGTTGTCTACGTTCTGTACGGAGGTACAGCGTGTAAGTTTTGTAGGTTCCACAAACGAGGACTGCCACCCTCACGGGGGGATTTACCGGGCCGCGTCGGAATTGTGAAAGTGCGCAGCTTCAAGCTGCTTAGGCTCTCAACTACCCCTTCTAGTTTTTTCACTATTCTTCCATAGAAACAAGATGTAGATTCGGAGGATAGGGAGGCGCTTTCGAAACATCAACCCTGGGGCAAGCTAGTTAGGTGTAATGGCCCTAAATTTCGCGAGGTTACCCGCTCTTAAACTTGTCCGGAGGCAAGTTGACTGCATTTTAACGCCATTTAATAGGCACAAGGCATTGGGATAAAGTTTCGGAACAGTTAATTTAGGTTAACCCGCAAAATAAACCCTGTCCCGTACGAATTCTTTATCCCAGCCACATGTACTCGTCCCAGGCAAGAAGTACCCAGGGAAAACAGGGATAATACAGGGATAATCAACGATATTTCAGGGATATTTCAGGGATATTTTAGAGGTAAAACATCTCTTTGGGGGCCTGTGTACACGGTTAACAGGGGGAATCTTGGTGAGAATTGCCCAAAATGGCGTCTGATCACCTCAATGTTCGGGTACTTCTTGCCTGGGACGAGTATTGCTAAGAAAAACGAATGTCCTAAACCTTTTGGGGGCTGACGCCCCTATCAAGCACCTCCACCATGCTCGTGAGCACGAGAGTTAAGTGTGCGCAGCGGCACAAAAAATAAATAATACTCGTAGGACAAAGCCCCACGGCGTTACTTTTTCAGGTGTACTCGTACAAGGCAAGGTTTCTGTGCGCACTTATCTGCGCATGTTGGTGTTTAAGAATATAATCTGGAGTCTTATAATCTGATAGAAGCCAGGTCGTCTTGAGTTCTCTTACTCACAGAACAGAACAAATACCCTCAATTCCAGCCTCCAAGTCGGCACAATAGCGACTCTTTTTTCAACTTCCCCCGAGCCTCTGGCTTTGTCTCTTTGAGCGCTCGTCCGCCCGTTGCCCTTCAATGTCCTGGGAGCGCTGCCAATCCCTATACCAGACGGGTTGATTCTCATAATTCTATTGGAGTAGGGTTTGGTAAAGGGCGGCGATGGCTTACCGCATCCACTGATCAAATTCGCTATCCCCGTCCCCCAGGATGTGTTATTTCCGGCCCAGTAAGATATCGTATTGCCTCAGATTTCGGCCTAAACAATGGATTATGGTTCGCTAGTTCAAGTTGGCATGAAACGGCCAATGAGAAATGCTATCTGAAGCCTAATTACGCTCTCTAACTGGGCCGGATATAACACATCCTGGGACGGGGATAGCGAATTTGATCAGTGGATACGGTAGTAACCGGAATTCAAACAGTTTCCACGACAAAGTTTGTATAGGTCTCTTTCTTGGTGGGCTCACTAACATGTTTGTACACTCTAGACATATTTTTGACAGCTGCGGTTCCGGAATCTGGGAGCAAAGCTTTTCCATGTTACTAGTATTTGCCCAGAGATGGCTAATAGGTGGCGCAACGGTTGAACGGTCCAACCAGACTAGGGCTGAACTATGGGGTAGGTAAATTCGGAAACTCGATTCGCTCATCTTCAAATTGACTAACCAAAACATAAGCGTATATAAGAATAATAAAACCAACTCAATCATTCGATCGCTTCTCGCACGAGTCGATTTCTCTCCATGTGTGACCCCGTTTGACTGTGTACCTCCGTAAGAATAATAAAGGAAAGACATGACCATAAACCCTTCCGCCAGCCCTTCAACTATCCGCTTCCGTCAACTGCGACAGTATCCCACAATTAAAGAAAAAAAGTCATAAGTCGTTAACATATACTCACAATTCCTCCAGGAGCCAGCCTAGGCCAAGCCGTTCGTATTGCCTAGGGAGAACGGGCCAATTCAACCTGCTCGCACGATTCAGGTTGATAAGTCAAATGCTGTTTCAGGTTGTCCCGACGATTGAACTCTTTTTCACAGCGATAGCATTCAAATTGTTTCCCTGAGTTGTGGGCGGCCGCAGATCGATAATGACGTTTTAGGTCAGTCCTTCGAACAAAGCTCTTCTTTTGGCATCCACGTTCACAGAAGAAGTTTTGTTGCGGCTCAGTTCTCGGTCTGTTATTTGTGCAATTAGTCACAAGAAGTTCTCTACTTGGAGTGCGGAGGCTTGCAATCTACTTTGAGCCTTTGGCCTACTCTTCCTCGATAGACGCTTTTGGACAGGGGGCATTCCGCTGCCACTCCTCTGGGCACTGCATTGCTCAGGTGGGCTAGCAGCTTTTAGCACACAGCATCCTATGCTCTAGTTTTGTTTGCTGTCACCGGTGACTAACCTGTTGGGAGGTGTAGGTGGGAGGCCAGGAGGACGGCCAAATGGGTTACCCATATCTCCTGCTACTGCCGTGTGATTGAGGGCCTCTGAGTCTCCATGTTCTGGCATTGTGTGAGGCAGAAGGCCATTCGCGGGTCCGTCGTTGGTGATGCCTCCATCCAGGTCGATGTCAAGAAAGTCTACCTCCTCCACCCTCTGGTTAGAAAACGGCGTTTTCTCCCCCCGGTGTTGGAAAAGCACTCCAAGCAAACAACCCACTGGACTGGAATGTGAGAGGGAACGGATTACCATTCAAGTTGAAGTCATCAAAGGTTGTAGTCCCATCTCGTTCTTCATTGATTGGATCGCTACCAAAATCTGAGGGGCTTTGTACTCCATCGAAGGACAACATAGGGTCGTCGTGGCAGAGGATTTCCGGCGAGCTGAGCGGAGACGAGGAAGAAGAAAAATAAAGAGGAGAGGAAGAGGAAGAGCCTCCAGGCGTTTCATCATATTCGGCCCATGCGTGAAGGTCACTCAGAGATGAGTATGCCATCGGGGATGAATGCAATGAAGGGACGAGTCAAGGGAATGTGTTAACGGATGCGGGAGGATCAGGTTATAAGAACGGTGTATTTGTAGAGGATTACTAGGTATTGTAGGGTCGTTGTGGAGGAGGTGAGTAAGTTGAACTTTTCAAATCCGAGCCTGCTAAACTATAATCAATAGGCAACAAATAAGAGTAATACGAGAGTTTAGGTCATGGCATGAATTAGCCAGCGTGATGGGGGTGGCCTCGTTTATGTCCTGAAAACCCCAAATGTTAGTGAACCGAATAGTTCTTCTCTCTCTCTCCTTCTCCTTCCTTCTCTCTGGCGCTCTTCCACCTATCACTCGCTGCCACTGCCCCCCCTGGAAAAGCCGCAGGCAGGCGCATGCATGTGATGATCTCGTCCCCGAGTTGCATTTTATTTGTTTCGTTTGAGGGCAGTGCCTTCCCTCTTCGCCCCTGGTTATTAACTAGCCTATTCTAGGTGCTCCGTGTTTTTACCTTGGAGTAGTTCAAATACACCCACAGCCAATAGATGTTTCCTCAATTCCTCCAATGGCTGGCGAGTTGGGAGAGCAGGATGGGGGAGAAGATTTTCTAGAGGGGGAGGGGAGAATTTCGGGGCGGTGATGGTCCTCTCCAAACGGTTTTATTCTAATACAGCAGCCATATTACCTAGAAAAAAAAAGCTTTGAATATGCAAGACTGCCCGCTTCCGTATGGAGGCCCTGGTGAGGTTTAATAGCTAATCCTTTCGGTCCGTGGCACTGGTTTCGTGGATGGGGGGCGGTTGTGTTCAGGTTGGGTGGTCTACGCCTGTCGGCGTGTTGGGTGTGGTGGGATACGCTCCGACGGCCAGTTGTGTTGTGGGGAGCGTAGGAGGGCAATAGTGATAAAAAAATGGCTGCACACAAATGTTTATTAGTCCTATTTAGAGAAAACCTAACGACTATCCGCGTGGAAGAATGATTGGTATCGGAGGAGGATGTCTTGATCTTAATTCTATATTCGCACTCAGGAGGGAAACAAGCATCCTTGAATACATAACTCTGAGAACTTCCACATTCTAACATCTCCCTTTCTTAGACTCTCTTTCCCCACGATAACATTCGCTGTGTCTCTTCTCTCTCTGTCCAACCTCCCCTAATCTCTTCTCTTCCACCCCCCCCATTTCCTCTGCTCCACCTCTCTTTCATTCCTAACACTTCTTTTCTTCCCTTCTCGTCTTCCGGACATCTTCAATGCGCATCCAGCCCCTACTTCGTTCTCCGTTTTCCAGATTACTCGTGTTTGCCCTTTCTGCCAGAAGTAATGAATTCCAGATACGTTGTCGTTGTTCTTGAGGCGTCAAGGTTCTGCTATCAATGATTCACAATACTATTCAGTTAGCACCCACTCACACCTGAGAATGATCGAGTTCTCTCTGACCTCCGCGTATCCAACAGTGAAGACAGCCCCAGGAGTAATCGGCGGCTCTGGCTTCCCAGCGGCGAAGAGAGAGTTTGCTTCTAATGCTTGTAGGATCGGATAGTAGCTGTTTGCTTGAATTGTATTTAGGTGAATAGCTGTCGGTTATATACCCGGTTTGCGATCCTCAAGTTGCGCCGGAACGGTAGTAGCAGAGAGAAAAACTTGTGTAGTTAGAGAGAGTTAATGTGGAAATCAAGGCTCTATTGTACATGCTCCCTTCCTTATCCTACTCGCCGCACTGTGCTCTTGGTCTCTACCGTACCCGTATAGTAGCAAGGGCCCACTGGAGACTTCGAGAGTTTGGATTTTTCCCTTGTGAGAGCTTGTCAACGGTGACGCTTTTGCTGCTTGAGGTGGTTTGCACACGTCACCATTTATTGTTGAACTTCTACTGTCGAGGGATGTCTTTAGAGCTGGTGGATATCACGGTGGAGCGCTGTACTGAAACATCGAAATCCTACGGCGCCACCAAAAAATCTGCGTGATCTCGGAACCGTGGTGTGCCGAACCGGTAACTTACCCATCAAACCGGCTGGTAAGTTATCACTGATGGAAACCCCCGAGTACTTACCCGCCGCCCAATCCCATCAGTCTTCACACCCTCACGGCACAGACATCCTCCCCCGACCCCGCAGAGCCAACTTATAAAATACCCGGAAACCCGAAAAATACCCCTCCCTTATTCGCAGGGTTGTGGTGCTTTCGGAAGTGGGGGGGTGCTAGAACCACGGCTTTCAAAGATCCTGAGTTCAATTTATGTCTGAGATAAGGTCTTTTATTACCGCAAGAACTCCAATACTTGAATCTCGGGCCAAGACGTCCGAAATTCCCTCTCTTGGATAGGGGGACCAGCGGATAGCGAAAACCGACCCCTCTGCCCGAGCTTAAGACAGAGAAAAAAGAAAAAGAGAGCCAGACCTTACCGGCAAAGGCAGCTCCAACGCCGCAGCACGAGGCCCAATCTTTAGAGTTCTTACGGTGCCCTTATGTGGGCTAAGGAATTTCGGAACATAATTTTATGACGCATGATTTAAGAAACTGGATGAATATCTATGAAGTCTTGTGAGGGTCCAATGTTAAGACGGGAAACAGGTCAATCAAAGGAGTGGGCAAGAGTTGCGTGCCAAGACCAGCGTTGTGTTTTTGAGGGGGGTGAGCTGGTGGACGAAGCGGAATATGGAGTGAGGAGAGGGAGGAAGAAGGCGCGAAGCTGCGGGAGCCTTAACGACGATGGATACATGCGAGTGCGGTGTAGTAAGCTAGGTGGGCATCCCGAAAGATCAGTTGATTGCCATAAAAGCTGGAATAATCGAGTAGTGTGTTGTGCACTCGCCAAATGTAAATGTATTTCGGAAAGGCGCCAACCCTAGCCCTTAATTTCTTAATAGGTTTTGGGCGCTGCATTCCTGCAATGGGAGAATAGGCCCGTGCAGAAACGGCGCCTTTTCCGAATACCCCCCCATCCGCCAGAGTTGCCCCTCTGGTAAGGCCTGATGCTTCTTTGTTTTTTTGTCTCTCAGAGGGGCTGAGCCGCTCCTCTTTCGCTCTGTCTTTCTCCCCCTTTCTAAAGTAGGGAATTTTCAACGACATCGCACACGACTCGATTATTCCAGTTTTTACGGTACATTCTTTTCCTAGGATGCACGTATAACGTCTGCTACCGTGCTGGTGGTGATTTTGCTATTGTCGATCCATAGGGTAATCGTTGTCATCTAGCATGAACTGGTCGTTTTACTTACGTTGGGAACGTTGGTTAATTTCTATAGTACTGTACTCGGGGGGAGAATAAGTCCTCAGACAACGGGCGCAACCATCGCGATGGCTCAACGACTCATATCGATGCCACAGTTAAAACGGAAGGTCTTATTACGAGATCTAATGCTCCTAGACAGAGGGGTGGGCTCAAATATACAGTCCTTGGTTCTCAGGGGGATTGAATTTTGCGGGGGATTGTGGTTGCGCCTTTTGTCTGAGGACTTATTCTTGCAGAGAGTACTCGTACAGTGCGGGGGGTGAAGGTCTCTTTTTTTTTGGCGACTGCGTTACCCTACTGGTTCCCCACTAGTTTTTCCGTTTAGCATTTTTACCTTCAAGGCCCTGCAATCCCCTATAGGAGCTCGCTTTTTTAATAACTCTTTATTTTCCCTAGAACGTGCGGTTTGTACAAGCGGGTGATCTGAAGGCGGGCCGTGGCGATAAGGAGGGCAATCCCTAGTTAGCATATCACATGTCATCGATCACTAGGCAGGCACGGCCCCTGTCATCTAGTGTGGGGGAGGGGGATCTTGGTGGGTAAGTAGAGGATACTGGCGGGAAGGGAGAAAATAAAAATAAAAAAGAGTAAGAAACCGCGAATTGCATCCTGTGAAAAAGGAAAGCTGTGTTTCTGGCTGGAAAAACGGAGTTTCAATCACTGATATACCGTATTAACTGAGGTGCGCAGCCCGACACTTTTACCCTAGTTTTTTTCTCGAGACTGCAGTGGAGCGCCATTAACCGACACTTTATAGCTAGGAATAGGCCTTTTAGGGTTCCTTTTTTTTGTCGCAATTGCTCACTGGAACGCACTACCCCTAAGCCGTGCTCCACAGTTGATACAATAGTCTGATCGCAGGCACTTACAATGGGCGGCGACAGCATGGTCGTTTGGAGTATAGCGCTGAAAATGTGCTAATGCTGTGATACCTACTAATGCAGAATCAATATACCGTTCAACCATTCTACCCAGAAATCTGAGGACCGGGAAATAGCGATAGAGAGGGGGGGAGTACTTTCTTGTTAGAGGTTTACGAAGGGGGCGATGGTTGCAAATTGGTCATATCCGGCTGAAGATTTCAGGGACTGAATACGAGGGAAATACCGGTTATCGTGCTGTGGTTCTTGGTTGATATCCGTACACAAGCATAAAAAACTGGCGGCGGCAGCGGTCTGGCGGACGAGTCTAAGTTGTTAATGGTGCTCATTTTGTACTGTAGCTATCTAGAAGAGGAGGTTTTATCAAGGAAATTAAACCCGGAATGGTGGGATTGTATTCGCCAGTCCCAGAATCGCAAGTGATAGTGGACGGTAGAGTGGGCGTCGGTTGAGGATTGGGGTAGATAAATTTGCACAAATTAAAAGCAATGATTGAAGGGGACCATGGGGAACTGACAAACGAGTTATGTGCACCATAATCTGAGCCTGGTCTTAAGTGCTGGGAATGTCATGGCCCGTATTTTCGTGCTTCCCTATTGTCTTAGGTATTTGGGGGGGGTTTCCCGCAGGCGTGCGTTAGTTGACCTAAAATCGGGAGTTAGGTTGTGTAACTTATTTCGCATTATGAATCGTATTAAGATAGAAGCTTGCTCTGTGGAATGGATCCCGTGGGAGGTTAATAGTGAACGAACAATTACCATGACAGATAGCCGCGAACAAGCTATACTACTCTGGTAGGGTTCCGGCAAGACCCAATACTTCCCAGGGCAGCTCAACGGGTGCCCACATTCTAAGTCATTATGTCAACTATTGTGTCATGCTTCGCCCTCTCCGCCCTTTACATAGGAGCTAGGTACAAAATCCTCACTGAGGCCCAACAGAATATCATTCGTACTCCGTCCTCGTCCTACCCAAGGTAAGAGCACAATATCTCGTTGACAATATTGGGTAAAAGCGGCAAATCTGAAGATGGTGTCTTTGCGTCATTTTCTTATTCACGCGAGGTAACTCACTTTGTACGGGTTATGTAGAGCGGGTTATGACTTCGGTCTCCTATTGGTTAGTTGGTTAGATCTCAGTTATTCTCCTTCGCCACCGTATGTTTATGATTCATTATTGTATCGTTTTGAGGGGCATCCTCCCCTTTGCCCACCACCGCCTAGGCTGCATATCCCTCGTGAAGGGGTAGTGCCGGTATCCTGGGGTTAGGATTGGCTCCCCCCGCTTCCAGAGTCAAGATGGGCTAAATTTCAAAGACTTTTAGCATGATGATCGGTGAGGGGCTTGGTTTCACTGGGTTTGCTCAGCTCACACGCACTAGCTCTTGAAGGGGGATCCGTCTTTATTTCATCCGAGTAACACGATAGTATTCTGGTGCCCCCGGGATCCAGCGTGCAGGGCAACGTTGCTGGCAACAGTATCACGGATTCTCACTCGGATAGGAAAAGGAAGGTAAAAACGCAGAACCCACAATTCTCTATTCCAGCAGACACGAAGTACTCTGAATACACTATAGGAGTCTAGTGGGTACAGCCAATGAACTACTTTCTGCTAAAAAAGACTTCAGAATTTGGGAAACAAATTTCTGAGTCACTGAGAGCCATGTGTTGCCTCGGATCTTTTGATACACTCCTTTTCCCACTCAGTTCCAGACGCCTGCAAGCGCCCCCGGGGATCCGGGTTATTGATTTCACTAGGTGTATCATACCACTGAATAGCATGTGGGTGGAGGTATTGCTGAGAAGTTCTCGCACTGAAGCCCCTAGTGAGCTGTTTACGCTTGGGATATTTCTTTGGTTGGGTGGCTCTCTCGATGTTGGCGTATCGTACACATTTTGTATCATGGTGCAGGGACAATCGACATAGCTGTGTATCTCATGATATTTACTAGGGAATCTATCGATTATAAGGGAGGATTCAATTTGTTGTCCTGATCGAGGTTCGGAGGTGGATAGTGGGACTGCCGAGTGGCCCCAGGTTACTCCAGTGTTCACTGGGTCCATGTGGATCCTGTGGGGTCCTTTCTGCAGGTTACAATAATTCTAAATGGCTACACTACTTTTTGCCTCTCTGCAGTGTTCCTAGCCCCTTGGCATGGGTCTGTAGCCCCAAAAGCCGCTGCATGGGACTCCCACGAGCTCTGGGCCTTTAACCGGTTGCATCTGGCAGTCTATCAAGGGTAGTGAAATCCCAGGGCAGCGCTGCTATGGCCTAGTGGGCCCTACGTAGTTAAGAAGTGCCTGTCAAGGGCAGTGTCAGTGTTCTAACCCTCCAGTCTGTCAGACTTCGGGGTAGAATGGGAAGGACTACCGCTCATAGTCCGCCTTTTTGGGGGCGCTGGGACGGACTACGCCCGGGAAGGTGACCGAGTGGACCGTAGGGAACTATAGTCCAAGCGCTTGGACCTCCGATACTAGCCCGGGTTGGAATCATACACCACCGAGGGAATCAGAATAGCATCATGAGTCATCACTCGGGCAGTTCGTGGCCGTCCCACGTCGTCCCTGGCCGTCCCTTGCTATCCCCGACAATCCTGCGCCGTCCCTGATAGTTACCTCCACCCCTGCCATCCGCCACCGTCTCCTTCCGTCCCCTGGGGTCACCCGTTCCGATTATGCATGTCTCACCCAGTTGGCCCGCCATCCTGTCCAAGGACAGCCGTCCTACACCTTGACCGCCCTAGACGGACTAGAGATAGTAGCCACGTCTTGTCCGGGGCGCTTGGCGGCCCCCGCGCGTGCACCCCCTGACCACGGCTTGATCGAAGGTAGGATCCATGATCTCCGCAAGTTGGTCGATCATGGGTACTGCTAGATCATAGTCGGCGATACTCGAGTGTACTTGGGCAAATTAGATCATGATGGATGACACACCATTCGACTCCATATGCTTACCAAAGCATGGCTTGGACTAGCGGAGTATGAGGGGGAGAGATTTGTTGAGGAATTGCCGGGCGAGGAAGAAGATTACGGGGGGATTGTGAAAGTGCTGTAGCAAGAGAACTTGTAATGGATTAGGCCGAGGGCACTGTGTGTGTTTTTTTCTGTGGTGTGGGTTTGCAGAACGAACGGTGATGTGAGCTTTCCTTCTTGCACTTTAGGGAGACACCAATCAATTAGGGGGGCTTGTTGAACACATTCACTCTACCGCACAAGAGTTTCCCCCTCCGCTACCGAGCAGTAGCCATCGCGGACCTAAGGAGAGGTGGGAGAATTTCTTCTAGAAAGACTGACAGCAAACTGACATCACCTATTTTAAGTGATCCTTCCCTTTCCATTGTTATTATGATCTCCAACTAGTATGATCGGGCCAAGTAGAATATTGCTCCGAGAACATCAAGAGTGCACAAATACTGTCGCAAAGCTACCCCCGAAATACACACCTCTTAACCACGTATATTTGCCCCCCCGGACCCCCTGGTGCTGTTGCTTGATGGACCCGGTGTTCCCAACGGTCCAGGTCCCTGATAGGGCCCGGGCGACGGACTGCCAAGAGTGAAAATCACCCGCGATCACTCAGCACAAATGCGCGTTTCCTTCGAACCTTCCCTCTCCTGTCTTTAGCTATTAGTTTCCTTTGTCAGTTATCAATCAAAGAGGAGGAGGGGTCATACCTGGTTCGTATACTGTATGTCTGGAGTCGCATACATGGCTGGAAATCATCTGAGGGTAAAGAGGAGGATGGGCCGGAATGTTGAAATTCACGAAAGTTTCATATCTACGACATGAACTACAACAGCGAACGTTTGGCTTAGGAGGAGTTTTGTTTGGAGACTGTTGGAGAACATGGGAGTTGAAGCGGTGGTGCGTTTGGGTAAAAGGTTAGGTGCAGTGGAGATGTTTTGGGATGATGCAGGAACTCGCACTAGAGGTGCTAAAGGTTTGGAACTAAGGTGGGCTTGAGATGGAACGAAGAAGTGTCACACTACGAGGTTAGCAAAACAGGAAAAAGCAGGAATGTTCGGGAATGGAAGAACTCTGTAAGTAAATGAAACAGAGGTAAGGGATTAAGGGATGAATAGTTTTGGAAGAAATTTGAGGGTTATGCGGAAGGAAGGAGATGGTGATCGAATGGGTGTGGAGGATCGGACGAAGTTAAAGAAATGTTTTCTGTGTAGTCAACTTTGTATTTATATAGGACACCGCTGGCGATGTCGTAAGAACAAGAACCCCAAGACACTCTCTACCCATCATAACCTATTTTGAAGACGGAATACTGGGCGTGACGGGGCCCAGAACTCCTCAGTTATATGCACGGCTCCGGAAGGATTTCCGCGAGCGAAGAAGTGTATGGGGGCGGATTGTATTGTTCTATTCCGCCATAGATAGAACGAGTAGGCAAGATGCGGCTCCGGGAAAATATAGGGCTGTTTCCTCCTTGACTCGACTTTCTTTCCCTCTCCTACTCGTCCCTCATCGGCAATCGGCACCTCATAACCACAAAGAGCCCTGGACCGGACTGGGCTACAAAAGATGTCTCGTCCTAGTCTGTAGAATCTGAAGCCGGCCGTTATTGCCAAGGACGATGGGCCCGGCAACCTGAGACAGAAATGTGTGGTGGGTTTTAGAGGCGGATCGACGGTAACGGCGACAGCGAAACGATATACGGCGAGTGACGAGTGATGAAGCAAAACGCCAAGAAAGAAAAAAACTCACAACGGAAACGATCGCACACCTCAGGGGCGGGGAAAAAAAAACTTTTCACGAACAACCAAAGGCTCACGCTCAACGACGGCTACTCCAACAACAACTAACTAAGGCAAAGACAGGAGATATATCATGACAAAGTCCTCCTATCCTTCCAGGGGTTGCCACACGGGTCCTTTTCACAGTTTGGTCCTTTCCCACCTTTCCCGAACACTCATGCTAACAAAATGTAAGAACAAACATCACTTCTCACAACCTCCCCGCATTTTCCCTTCGTGTGTGCCCTTTCACAATCTTTTCGCTTTCTTTCCGGTTTTCCTTACAGCCCCTCCGCTTCCCTTCCGGCGGCTGGATTCCTACATTAGAAATGCTTTCCACAGACGCCCGAAGCCAAAAAACATGCCCGATTCCTAAGCACATTTCCTAAGCCACAAACAAGCGCGTCCCCCGAAGCTATCTAAACAACAAAGGAGATATCGGGAGGGCATGCCGAGAAGCATAATATCGTTTCCAGTAGGGGGTACGTGGAGACTGGGGGTGTACCGCAGGAATTATAGTCAACGACGGGGGATTGTCAGTGACGACCGGTGACAGTGGGAAACTGCAGGGTCTATGAAGAAACGCCCGGGATGGCAGAAGATAGCAGGGGATGGTGGGGGGATGGGGGGTGGTGGGGGACGTCCGTTGGCTGCCGGTAAATACTAGCGATGGTAATCAAAGACAGGAGACTGTGGGTGCTGGTGGTCTCGAGTGGGGGATAATTATACCATGCTTCTAATGTCAACTAGGTTAGTGCGTAAGATGGCTGCGGAGTCCGATCCGCCATATGGTATTTATGGCTCCGATTGAATCACAAAGAGGGGGGATAAGTTAATGAGCTCTCTGATACAGATAATAAAAAGGATGTAAAGTCGACAATTTTCGAGATAGAAGCCAGTACTTGGTACAAACTGAAAGATCCTCTTGATACGGCAATTTACTACAAAGTTTGACTTCACCTATTTTTCCTATCTTAACTCCACATTATCTACAACAGCTATTCGGTATGTCAATTCCACTTGAGGATTCCGTATCACAGGGGAATAATTGGGATTTTGATAGTACGGTTCCCTGTATGTCTAACGCTCCTGACCTCTGCCCAATTCAGAGCGTTGAGGAGCCCCTTGGTCACCATAGCAGCCCAACTACGAGTGTTCTAAGTAGTACGCGGAGTGGTCTTATATTCTGGCGCGGTGAATCAAAAAAGCCGAACCGAGACATTATATTTAAATAGTGAAAAATTCTATTAAAGTGCAAAAATTGCAATTTTTCTAGCAAGCCAAGTAGGGATTAATGTATTCCTATTTATAGCCGAAGGTTTATATAGGAATACTGTAAATGACTGCCAAGGCCCACTAGCACTTCACTCAACCCTCTCAACCAACACATGCAGTAAGAACTGAAATGATTGAACCTCACGCTAGGACGTTGGAGTTGCCTTTTCTGGTAAGGTCTGGCTCTTTTTTCTTTTCTTTCTGTCTTAAGCTCGGGCTGGGGGGTCAGTTTTCGCCAGGCGCTAGCCCACCTACCCAAGAGAGGGAATTTCAATAATCTTAGGCGAGGTTTAATTATTCTAGTTCTTACGGAGGTACAAGTACAGCCCATAAGTTTTGTATAATTTACGAGGAGGGGGTGTTGCGCTAGCATGGAGTAAGGTAGCAAATTGGGTATAAAGGCAGAGAGATGGGTATGGCGAATACCCAATTCACTTGCTGGCTACATGCTGGTGCAGCACCCCCTGCTAGTAAAATATACAAAACTTATGAGCTGTTCCTCCGTACGGTATCAGAATAGCTACGCATACCTCCTGCTAACCTAAAACATACCACTGCTACCTTGATTATGCTTATACAAGTATCATACCCGAGTCCATTTTAGTGATGGCTAATGAGTAGTTTTTGGCCAATGCAGTGATTTAAATCAGAAATTAGAGCAACGGCGAGGGAAAAAATTCCCTAGTGCTAAATAACCTTCTCTTTCTCGCCGGAATCACACTTCCTTACATATCAAGCATTATGATATATCATTCACAGTTTGCCTAATCTCCCCGCAGTTCGCATTATCTCTCTTCCCACCCCCCTGGAAGTCATCCAGAATACCTGATATCTGGGGAAACCCTCCACGGTCGTTTACTCCACCCCGCTGTGTTTTGATACCCCGGGTACCCCGCTCCATGGGACGGCGACATGCCGTCCAGTTCCAGTAGTGTCATTGTGGTTTTCCCCGCCATCACCAAAGGTCGCCCTGGACGGTTCGGAAACCTGGCGCCAACATAGGAGGTACAAACTGGTGATGAACCCTCGCGGGGTCTCTTGTGTTGGTCAACAAAACCCCGCCCAAAGCCCCCTTCAACATCAGTTGCTCTAACCATTTTGCAAAGAATCCCATTGAAAAGTGTCAGATAACCTTTATCTCGTTTTTGTGTTCTTAAGGCGGGTGTTCAAAAACAGTGACTGGAAATGTGTCGCCGTCTGGTATCGGACAGAGATGAGCAGAGCAACATGTTCAGTCCCCTCTCTGGGCTGGATACTTCCTATATAACACTAGGGGAGAACAAAAATCTTAGGCCAATTCAAATTTAGTTCTAATTTACCTTTGTAATAATTTTACAAGAGGGAATCATATCATACCCGATCACAGAGGACTATTCCGGCCAAAGATTCCCTAAGGGGGTTAGCCTCAAGGGGCGATTCAGGTTTCCGGAATTTTTTTTCTACCGCACATCCCAAGTATTTAGTCATGATTGTCACTTCAATTGATGTTTTATCCATGTGCGGCACGGAAATCATCAGAGGCAAGAATCACCTCATAAGGTCTCTAGGCCCTTAAACTTAGCATTGGCTACAAGGCCGCTATAGCTAGCCATCATCCAATTAAAGAAAACAAAAAGGGTTGCAGAGTAAGGAGCACGCGCTACCTATAGATACATGCTATACTCAAGGACGGGGCTGGGCCTCTATCCATGGCTTCAAGATGGAATATACAGTCGCACCCCGCTATTCCCGGATGTCAAAATTTAAAGCGCCAGCCCTGCTCGGGGGGTGATTCTTGACAAGGGGACAGGTTTTGGTATGAACAAATTCACAGCCATGTATGTTCATACGGGGCAGCGAGGTATCCGGGTTATCGAGATCCGGGATAGCGGTGTGTGGCTGTGCTCGTGCCCCAACGTAATATAATATATATTGTAGGCAAGGGCTCCCTGAAAAGCAGGGTGCCTTTCATTACAGCAAGTTGAGTTTCTTTCGTGACCGGGCAGCTGACATTTTGAAGTTCCCCCCTGATTTTTTCGCAGTGTGCTCGCCGCTACCTAGCTCCTTGTAGTGGAGTACTTTATGTGGTATCATACATTTGAGCGTCCACCAGGATCCGTTAGAAGTATATAGGGGTTTTCAACCCTAGCAAGGTCCATTATAGTAAGGTGTGACGGTATACTTGATTGATCTCTGTTTTCATGTTCTTCAAGCATACCGGTAGGGCAAGTCGTCTTCGACCCTCGGTAAAGGAATACCGTAAAAACCCGTGTCACCCACCATCTCTGCCTCACCTCTAACCTCCATCAATCTATGCCTCAACACTCATTATAGGGTTAGTTTGACAGGTTAACGGAACTGCGAATTCCAGTTAATGAAATCCAACATTCAGGACACTCAGACCTGACCAGATGAGGAAAACACTGGTCCTTCCTACAGGGTTTTTCTCTAGACAAGGAGATTAGACCCTTGGCTGAGATAGTGGATCGCACGAGTTTTTATGGTATTGACAAAGGGCTTTCGGATCGTGATAGCATTACGCCTCAGAACCGCGAGACAGCGGCTCAGGGTTTAGATTTTGTTAGCGAGCAAGGCGCTAGAGGTGCTTATACTGATAGCTGGCCTAGGGAATCCGGGAATGGGGAGCAAACTCTTGGGCGGCAAATTGCATCCGCATCCTGGTATACTGTACCTAGCTACCAAACCCAAAGAATTTGTCCTGTACAACGGGTGATTCCAGGCGATAGGTCAAGCTTTAGGATAAAGGATTTTGGACTCACAGGGGGTCATCCAGGATAGCGGGGGACCCAAATTACGGAGAACAGGGATAGCGGGGTGTGATCGTATCCGTGGTCCCTGTGGGCGCTGTTCTAAATTTAGACCCAAACCCCCGGGGCATGATACTTCGGTATGCACCACTGCTTGCTCCCCAACGGTGGAGTAGCGGCGCGATGTGGATTGCTCGTCGTTGTGTCAGCACAATAGTTTTTCTTCCCCTTTTTCTTAATCCCCCCTTGAAGCCGTGGGGGAGGTGGAGGGGTTTTTTTTTGCTTATCTAAATGAAGACCAGCCCAAACGTTGGCCTCTCCTTCCTAAATGGCCTATCAATAAGAAGTTTTTTAGGGCCTGTTTGATTGCGACGGTTCCGTTCCGTTGTCCCATAAAAATGACCGTTTTGTTCCGTTTCGAAATGGTGCAAACAAGATGACCGTTTGGCATAAAAGATAGCAACCATTCCGTTTCTAAGTAGTGGCAACCAAATGGTTGCTATGTAAACCTATATCATGAAAATCTTTGCCCTAAACAATAATTATCTTTATATAATAATTATTAATAGTTTTTAACTCTCTCTATTCACTATCAACCTCACCTTCAATCAATCAAATGGCCACCAATAATGATATTAACAGAGTTACCGGCGCTCTAATTCAACAGCGAATACAAGTTGCGCTCAGCTCCAGAATCTATGTGCATTTCTGCCTTCCTATGCGACCTGTTTATACTCCCAGCCGCCATGGTAGCGGGAGTTGGAACAGGAGTGGAAGTCACAGCAGTATCAGTAGCTGTAGTGGTAGTGGAAGCGGGTGTAGTGGTCGGAGCAGTGGTGGGGGTTGTGTGATGAGCTGGTGTGTGGGAGATATCAATTCTGAGCATGGAAGTTATGTGCAAAAAAATCTTTGTTCAAGCTATCATATGTAATGGTAAAAAAATGTCTAAGAGGCCAGGGCAAAGTTATTTTCCTAGGGCAACAAATGGCTGACCGTTTGTTACAACCATTTCTTCAGTACAGACCATTTCGCAACGGAATGGTTGCCACTTCTTCCGTCGTTGCCAAACAGGCCCTTAGGTATTTACTCACTTGGTCGTAATTGGATACCATAGACCCGGGTTACGGGAAAACAGGTGCAGGAACCCGCCCCGCTGATCGGACCCCTCGAACCCTAAAGATTAGTGGTGTTGTACTCGGATACCAGGGTTGATCCGTGAATGGGATTTTGGAGGGATGGGAACGAGGTTTATAGGCCATATACACATGCATTGGTATATAGGTTAAAAGAGAAGAAATTCTGTGAACACTTGAGAGATAATAATTGGAAGATTTTAATTTTCCAGCCTACTAAATGGCTACCATCGAATATTTAGTTTTCGAGCTTGTCGCCAATCACCACCCCAGTGTTCACAGATTTTACCCCTGCCCCGAGCACAGGCAGCTTATCTGCAGATCCAAGCCCCGGAGAAGTGCTTTTTCAACATCTGTAACCCTACGAGATTCATTGATGCGGGGACATTCTTTCGGAAGGATGTCACCTGCAGCCTGTCTTACGATAGGTTCCTTGTAATGGAGGGCATAGTACCCGTACAAAAACCCACCCGATTGGTCGAGTGACTCAGCATGCCCCCCCCCATCCCGCAATAGTGATAACTGAAACCATTGGGGAGGACCCAACTAGTGCATATGTCCAATAGGAAGCTATTCCTATTAATACTACACTAATTTGATTTTTAATCTACTATTTTGTTCCTTGCCGGTTGCTCGGCATGCAGTGGCAAACAGCCCAACGAAGGGATTGGCTCCCCCTCAACTTGCTCATGATTATCGCCATCCGGTTCACCTTACAGAGTCTCCCTAGCCAAAATAGGAAATCAGCACGGCGTTTTGACTAACCAGCTCGTGGGGGTAAACTTACGGCATTTAATAGAGCAAACCTAATTAGCGCATCCATCTGCTCCCTCGAGTACCGGCACCTAGTGTTGTGCACGAGCCGAGCGGACTCGAGCCCTTCGAGCCCGGGGGTGCCTCGAGCCTGCTCGAGTCTCTTGCTGTATACAATTGTTGGTTGTTTTGAATGATAATGGTAGTGTGTACTAGGCGTTTTTTTTAGTATCCGGAATATTGGGGCTGGTTTGTATGGGTTTTGGCGCCAAGCTGTCCAGATACTAAAAAAACCGTCTAGTAGAGGTATCGCCGCTCTAGACTCAAGCCTCTTGGCGGCTCGAGTCCTCGAGTCCAGGGGTGCCTCGAGCCGGCTCGTGAACAACACTACCGGCACCTCTAAGCGTCCCGGCAGTCCGCTGGTGTCTTTCCCTCGGTGGGATCATGAAGGTAATGCAGACCACGCTGCTTTAGCATCGGTGGTGCTACAGGTGGCTCGATGGGTGGCTCGGGTATGGGGTCGGCTCCACAATGAGCTTTTAGTACGCGGGGTCAGCATCGGCCCGAAGTGGGGAACTGTTTCTGTGGAGGACTAACCACATTCGACCACACAGAGGTCGAACAGGTCTCGCATTCGCGGAGATAGCCAAGGAATTCCAAGGGATCTTTACACTGGGAAATTCGGGGGACCGGGGTAGAAAGAGCTTGGGGAAATGAGAAGCAGAGAAGGAGAGGTAGAGCGGAGAGTGTAAAACGCATTTTGGCCAGAGAAAAGTATTGTTACTAGTCGATTTCTCTAATGATGCTTAGGGGAGTTTCTAGCATAAGAGGGTGGGATACTAAGCCTTTATAGGGCGAAAGAATTCCGCACTCGGAACAGGAGGCTAGGAAGTAAGGGCGCCGAGATGGAATTTCACTAGGTATGCTCAAGATCGACGCCACCTTATTTTTTTCTCATTGGTGACAATTTCCAGATCAGAACTTTCACCCGCACTATTATTTACACCTCCTTGAAAATAAAGCATTTCGTAAAGTGTGGGAGGTTGAATTACCGTAAAAACCGGGGTGGTTGAGAATAATGCTAGGACGTCCAGAATTTCCCTCTTGGGATTAGGGGGGTGAAAGCACACCTGACTAAGAGAGGCAACTCCAACGTCCTAGCCCGATTCTCAACTATTTCGGTTTCTACAGTACGAGTGTTACTGCACTCCGGGCAACACTCCACTGTATGCAGCGGCAAGATCCATTCATCGGAGGAATCCCCCGCAAACGGCTCCCACTGTACCTTGCATACAGAGATTGCCTTTGTCGGTAAAAAGAGTTTTGTGGGACCCCCTCACGTATAGCCAACTTATACCAGTACAGTAGTTCGTGCTTGAAGTTGCCTTACGGCATGCTGAATCATCTCGCGTTCGGTGGTACTGCAGATCTTCCGTAAGCTTGGAGCATTGTATACAAAATTATGGGTGTGAGGAATAATCGGAAGAGAAACAACGGGAGAAACATGCGGTTGGAAGAGTCGGGGTTTAGTACGATTGGTAAGTATGCTGAATTGCTATGTGACACGAGTGGTGCATCATGGACATTGATAGATTATCGACTAAGCTATAGTAGGCATAGCAAAAATGTAAATACGGTTATAGACAGAAAAGCTCCCAGAATCAGAAACGCTAAGAGAAGGAAGAATCCATACGCCAGCCCATCTGCCTCCAGGCCGGCCACGATTCCTCTCCCCAGGGCCCCCTAAATCAGTCCCACCAACAGCCTTCTCCTTCTCACCGTACTTGGAGGAAATTCTCGTAGCCCAGACATCTCTCATTACCTTAGTAATCACGTGTGTACCGTATTCCCCCATCAATTGGCGGCTGGTCCATGTCGAGAGCAGCCTCCTCGATGCGGAACCTCTCACCGAAAAATGGTATAGTCCAATCCTTTGTATTCTCGCCCATTTCGAGGCAGGCGGCAAAATCGCTTTTGTAATAGGCCTTGCCGCTATTGAATAGCGAAAAAACTGCTGTCCAGATACGGATGGTACGATCTGGGTTGTCTGGGACATCCAACCCGCTGCGGTGGCGTATTCCTCGGCGTCCTTCCTCAGCGATTCCTTTTGCTCTTCACCTTCAAACCAGTCCATACCCATTTGAGTGTGGTAGTAAGGTACAAGTGCCCCTTACCGGTATGTGCGGAGCGAACACTGGGGGATCGTGGGGCAGAGTTTCCGTTACTAAGGACACTAAATCGTGTTCGCTCCGCACATGAGGGGGGCTTGTATAAAGGCGTGGCCGCAGACGAGAGGAGCAACGTAATGGGCATAATATGTGTTCCGCCGGGGGTCAGCACCGTCACAGCCTCGGTTAGCGTTCGGAGGTCTGGGTGAACGGTTGAGTGAATCAACGAGCCATTGGCCGATTGCTCTCAACTCCCTGAGTTTCTTGCCCCGGGTATTAGGAGAGGTAAGACTAAGGCCATAAGAACCTGCGATGGACTCCCCAAGAAGTATTTTAATACCCCTGGGGAGCGTTTCTCCGAGCGTACGACCGCGGGTAGCGCCATCAACGCTGGGCCGCATTTCCAGGCCCCCTCAACAAGCCCTACGGCACGCCTGAACTCCTACCCGTCATTCCCAGGATCAACTACAGTATGCCAGCGAGACATCCATTCATGAGTGCGGAGCGAATCGAAAGGTGGAGCGCCGGACGAACCAGATCCCGACCAGCCAGAGACTTAGAGGAGCCCATGCAAAAATTAGCGCCAATGTTACCGATTACCAGTCCGCCTTGTAGTAGCTAGTTAAGATGCTTATTGTATCCTATGATGGTCTCTTTAGGGGATATGTGCGGGGCACTGCGGGCTAATTGCATTTCGTTGGTGCCTCTCGGGTTGGTGGCGTAGCTGGGGTTTGTCGATAGCAACCCCGTCTAGGCGGGGAACGCGACTGTCCTCCAATAGAGCAGCTGTAGGAGTCTGAAGACGGCCGAATATCCCGAGCACGCTAGGGGGTGTATCCGGTATTTGGCGACGGTGATATTGAAGGAGGTTTGGAAGTGCATTTTGAAATTGCATTTCACTATCACTTTAACAAATAGTCGGCGGACATGTGGCGAGAAACCTACGCGATCCATATCCAACGCAGAAAAAAAAAAACAGGTTCCGTTTCATGGCCAACTGCCCATCGGTTCCCACGCGGCACACCTCCGCTCGGATTCCTGCATTACGCGGATCTATTAGAGTGGGGGGTTGGCAGGGTGGGGTTCAGATGAATCGCTTGCGTATAGAGACCATACGCGGCAGGAAACTCCCTAAAGCTATCGGGTGAGATACTGTACTAATTTGGGCCTCCACTCCCCCTCTACGTTCTGAGGAGGGATGTTACGTGTACTCGAGTACTTTTGCCAAAGGCTGCGTTACCCCATGTTTTTTTAGAGCCTCAGCTTCCTCTACTCTCAACCGGGTTTCAGGTGTCCAGTACTTCACCCCGAGTGCGTGGCGCTTGTTTGATCACCATCCGAGGCCTTGCAAATAGTGACGAGAAGACCCTTAGCTGCCGCACTGTTGTAGACACCTAAAACCCATCCTTCGGCTGCTGTGTTTGCTGGGGGCATTGAAAGGGCCCATTTCGGACTCCGGATACGGTCCAACCTAAGCAACGCCCGGTCTTGGCAAAATACTGTATAATCCGAGATAATAATACAGTATTAATTATTACCCGATATTGTTTAAGGCGTGTGGGACCGAATTGAAAGCTCAGGGAAATACCCAACTCGATCCTCATTCCCCAAGTGAATTAATCAGGCTCAGAGAATGCTTTACCCTCGGGTGCACAACTGACTACAAGTGGGTGGTTGGGTTTGGATTTGTCACGTAACACTCTCCCAGGAATACTACTGGTATGCTCGCCCGTTCCAAAGTATCCGGATCCCTTAGCTCAAAGAACCTCCCAATTTACACCTGAATATTTGAATTTTTGGCGCCAGGACATCCGGATACTTTTTTGGAATGGGCAATCACGAGTACTAGTACTGCACCGCGCACCCATAAAGTGCCCTCACGGAGCGAGACAGAGCTTAGTCCCGGCCGCCGGGACCGCTGCACTCACAATGCAGGATCCCGCTCTGAGGTCAGTACCATCTGTTCCAGTACGGTACGGAGGTACAGGGCATAAGTTTTGTAGGTTCCACAAGCGAGGTTTGCTGCCCTAACCCCCTGTGTAACCTACAAAACTTATGCCCTGTACCTCCGTACTTGCGGTTTTCAAAAGTATCCGGATGCCTTGGCGCTAAGATTAGAGGATTTGGGTGTAAATTTGGATGTCTTGGCGCCAAGACATCCGGATACTTTTGAAAACCGCAAGTACTCGATGAATATCCAACCGAGATTGCTCGTCGGGCTCGATGTCCGAGTGGTTGTCGCCCTGGTTGCCACGGTAACGGGGTTTGTTATCTTGAAGGCTGTGGGTTTGGGTTGGCAGGTGGTTGCTAGGGTTGTCCATCAGGTGACGGAGGTCCCGGGTCCCTGAGGGGGCGCGATCGTGACAGCCTCGGGCGCTGAGAGCTACGGTAGTACTGTCTTGTTCGGTCGACACTACAACGGGCGCCATGCTGCTAGGCTGCGAGTTGGTTCTGGTGGGAGATTTGAGACGAGAGGTAGTTGCAGAAGAGATGATAGAGTGCTTTCCAAGCCACCCGGACACCTTCGCACCCAGACAGCTAAACCCAAATAAGAAGCTCTCAAGTGGTTTACCTGGATGAACTGTGGTTACTGTGCTGGCCAACGCTCGTCTCCTCCGACAGAACCCACCGATCAGCATCTGTCCCGGTGAGGGGATGTCGGGGTGGCTTGACCGGCGGGCGGGGCTGCGGGTAGGTTTAGCATGTGTTACTCCAGACACCAGACAGGCTAACTCTTATTGCTAAGGTAGGTAACTAAGCAGCCCGCACTAGGAGAAACCTTACTGCTTGAGGGATGCCGCGGAAACTGTTAAAATTCTGGGATGCTGCTCGGCATGCTCAGTCTATCGGGCATGCACACCATATCTCGTTATCATTTTAGATAAAGAAGTTCTGATATGCGCTCTAGATTGATACCTCCGCTAGGAGCAAGTTCTTTGATGTCGCTCGGCATGTTGAGCATAGGCTCAGCCTGTATTGATATCGTGCAGACAAACCTCCAGATATGCGCTTGGGATTGGTACGGTGCCGGAAGGAAGGGTCGGATACGCGGAGGTTATGGAGCATGAAGACGTTTTCTTTGTGACGTTTGCTGTTTCCTTTGTTAGCATTATAGTTTTGCGAAAGGGAAAGGGGAACATGCGTGGAAGGATTCATCATTGTGATCGATATATACTCTTGCCATCGTCGCTAGTTAGTTAGGGATATGAGCATAGGGCATCGTAAGTCGTGAGCGCGAGAGTAGTTAGAATAGAAGAGAAGTCCCCCTCTAAGTTGTGTGCGGGCGAGCGGTCTTTAGTGTTGTTTCGGTCTTGGCGTTTCGTCTCATACCCGCTGTTCCATCGTCCGCCGTTTCGCTGTCCGGCCATGGCCATTTTCAACAGAAACTGATTTAATAAGTCCAAAGCAAACTGGGTGACCGGAAAATAAAAGGGTAAATAACCGGTGATTCAAGAAGGAAAAATCGTAAAAGGAGGGAGAATATCATGTAGGTAATGCCAGACAATATAAGATATTTCCGACATAGGGGCCAGCCACGGAGGAATCGAGGGAAAGTGGTATAAAGAAGAAAACAGAGAAGAGATGTTGGGTAACCAAGTAGCAATCCACCTTCCGGGGACTCTGGGAGTGGGCAACTCGAATATCCCCGGGGAAGCCTTGATCTTGGATCTATTCTGGCGCTATTTCCTATGCCTTATCTCCACTGCGACGCTAGCCGGCTCCGCCCCATTATATTGCCCATACAGGTAGTTAATAGAGCAAAGTTCGAGAGATTGGTTTTTCGAGGAACTTAGAGCTTTCAGTATGGAAGTGGCCTTGATAGAGTATAAGTACTCTTCGGAGCTTGTTCCTTAACCTGGTTTAAACAAAGTAGGGTTGGCAGGAATTTCTAGAGGCGTGTAGCGGCTGGGACCCCCCCTCCCGATAGCCCGCCGGGGCCCTGCTATTCATGAAAAACCTTGTGGGTCTCGCTGCCTGGTGGCCAACTTAGCTCCTCTACTTGTTCATCGAACCGAATTACACTGGGGGGCGTGTCGACTCACTTATGGTATCCGACGATATTCTCTAAGATAATTGGATGAATGGAACCTTGACATTTTAATTGGCGATCTTGTATCCGGGAACGGCGAAAACTGGGATATTCACCCACGAGCCCTGACCCCCAAGTGATACACCTTCGAATACCAGATTAACATGAATAAGATAGTGGTGTGATATGTCGTTGGGGTTGCCCCCTCTGGCAAGAACCGGAATTTTCTTGTTTTTTCCCCTCTCTTATTTTACTGTGTTTTTCGCCCTTTTGCAGGGTAGGAAATTCTTGACTCCATATCCCACCGCTCTCTTGTTCGGGCTAATCCGGTATTATGAACGCCCGCTCCTGACAGTGGGGCATTATACGATCCGCGTGAGAGAGCTGGAAGTGAGTGGCAGTTCATTTTTGACCGCCTTATCCAGGATTTAATTGGTATCTGCTGTTAAGAGATTTTGTTTGGTATGGGGGTGCAAACCACCAGCCATGCATCGCGTGTTCCTGTCCTTGTGATTGGTCTTCCAAACCTCATCGCATACCGTAGAAACTTGAATAATTGAACAGTGCGCTACGCCGTCGGACCCTCCTCTCTCAGTAAGGTCAAGAATTTTTTTTTTTTTCAGTCTCAGAAGGGGGAAAGGGGCTGTGTCTTTACCACAATTCCGGAGAAGGAAATTCTGGACTTCATAGCACAGGGTTCAATTATTCAAATTTTTACGGTAGTTCCAGCAATTGATAAGAGACTTGTAGCTGGTCGCAGGAATGACCCGGGACATCAAAATCTTGCGTGAGTTCTAAATTTCGGATAGTGCTGGATCGGTAAATTGAATTCTGTGGACTTATAATACTAAATTGCCGAAAATGGGGAAAAGCCTATCACGCAAGGTGGGTATGGTCGGGACTTCTGATATGATCACCCCCCCCCCCCCACACACGCAGAGGCCTCGTAACAGCTAGAAACAAATGCTGTTTTCTAAACTTCATGGCATGGATATCGAAGATTGGCCAATATAGGGGCAGGATTGCAGCCTTGCCGGAGGTCTGGATGCACATTGCCATAATGAGCGAGTTCTGAAATATTAGCCCGATGGATATCCAGAATTATTGATCATATTAAGATCGAAGAATGAGACCAAGGGAGAGGTGGGGTGGGGTTTCGATGGCGAGTTATCTGATTGTTCTACGCAGGAGTTTTGAAAAAACTTCAATGCGAATTCAGGACATATATCGGGCAGCCGAATGACACTCTCTGAATAGCCCAAGAGACGGGGCTGGAACTATGACCTTCGTTCCCAAAGCTAGCACTCTTTGTTTGCATCTTCATGCTCTAAGAACCCTGGAACACCATTAGCCGAGGCCGTTATAGTCAAAGAGATACAGGGAATCATACGATGTCACTCGGGATCGGGTTGATGTTACTTTTTCAAGCGCAGATTGAGGTATTAGGTCTCGGCATGGGAGGTGGGAGCGTGAGAAGGCTGACAGAAGTCTTGGAGGGTGTTATCTCTAGGAACCCGGGCAACTATTGGACGCCTTCAACCCTATCGGATGTTACATTGGACGCCTGCGAACTCACAGCATGTGCCTGTTGTTGCCCTTGATGGAAACTGCATATCGTCGACCTCAAGTGGGGGAAGCAAAACCGGCTTGCCTATAGCGTCTGCAGAGGTTCTGCTCGTGGTTGAATGACATTTGTGAACATAACTGCTATTGCGTGATACAAGGATCCGGGCAGAAAAGCTAAATTTTGGCGGTATGCAATACAATACCACTTGTGCTCACGAACGTCATTCAGTTCCGAGTAGGTCATGGAGCCTTGTGCCATGTGGAATGGGCTTACTGGACCACGAGGAACAGCCCTGTTTTCCGGGGTAGCTAGCCCCAGCGTTGGCCAGGATGCTTTTACGGTGGAGGAACGACCGAGGGCTGCACGAGGATGCGTGTCGACTAGAATGGTGTTTCTGAAGGGTATTGGATGGACTACTGATTGGAACAAAAACCGGGGTAGTTATGCTACACAACCTTAGTGTCGACAACTAGCAATATTACTTGCGTGTGGGGATAGAGAATATATTAGCGGCCAGAGTGGAGGGAACGCTCTCTTTCTTTCTTTTTTTTCCTGGCGTGTTGTCTTTATTCTCCCCCTCTTCCGATTACCTTGTAGGACTGGTCGGTTGGGGTGCTAGTCCCTGCTACAGGAGCACGGGGTTGGGTGAGAGAGGATGGAACGCTGGCAGGTATTGTTTTGAGCGAGTTCCTTCTGCAGCGCGCCTGCGCTAACAGCACAGAGCTGAGCTGTCCCATGCAGGAAGAATCTGGAAATAAGAGGGGTGAATTTGTGATACGATTTCATCGCCCGATATTTTGCGGGTCCCTGTTTCTGGATACTTCTTGCCTAGAATAGCACTACCAATACAATTTGTTGGCCAAGGGAATGCAGATGCTAGCTTGCACGCCTGCGGCTTTGCTTCATTTTACTGGGCAGGAGTTTCCCGGCTTGAGAAGGGAGCTCTGCTTGCGGTGGGGGTGGAGGGGACGGCGGGAGGCCGATTGTAGAAGATCTACTGTGGTGGAGAGAGAATGCGAGGCGGTGATTTGGGAGTGTGCTTGTGGGATGCTTACGGTGGATATGAGAGAAGGCAGGACCAAACATTCGGCTGAAAGAATAAATAGAATGTGATATCCTGAGGTGTGACCAAGGTTTGGGCAAGGAAAGCTGGTATGGTGCCAATTGTCTAAAGCGTGTATCAGTGGTGTTGCAAAATGTAATGCTTTATGTAATTAGGGCTAAATTATTTAATAATGTAAAAATCATTTCTGGCGGTTTGTCGTTCCAGCCTTGGACTAAGTTTACTTATTATATGGTACCAGGCTGAATCTTGTGAAGTTTAAACTTGGTCTTCCTTTTTTTATTATTTTTATGTGTAGCCAAATCAGTTACTACGGCCGGGCCGGGCACGTACACTAGGTTACAGTGCCAAACCAAGCCGGCTCCTCCCTGCGGCTCCTGTTAGACGCGGGTAAACCTCAGCCATCCTCGTGCCAGTCTCCACCATTGGAAAGGTCGAAAACAAGAATTATCACCTAAGCCCATATTATAATACCTAGCCTGTTATAAGCGCAAGGGTAAACACTTAACGGAATAACCTCTCCCACATCTGTTCTGCTCGGATGTCTCCCCAAGGCCAAAACAACTAAGGGTAGACCACGACAGTGCCAGTGAGCACCGGGAGAATAAGGCTGAGGGTATAGGAAGCGTAAACAAGAACCACACCCAAAAAGGCGGCTCTGATATGCTCCAGCGACTTTGGGATCGACAGCCCTGCTGCCTAGAGTTCCCCTCCTTAAACAGACCCCTGCTACCCAAGCGGTAGAAAAAGGTAACTTCATCAGAATAACTTCAACTATCATATCATACTACACATGGTTGAATTTGTATTTTGTGGGTCTAGGGTTGCCAGATTTAGTTACACAATTTCTCAGACCATTTTTGGAATGTGGTGCCTCTGTCTCACAGCAGCCATCGGTAGTACAATCTGGAGATCAGATTTTTGTAATGCGAGTTGCTGAAGGTTGGTAGCCCTAACATTTTCTTTCTAATCATAAATATTATTTCTAGTATTCCGTAGGGATGAGAGGCACATCGACCTGGTGGGTTCAAATCTCAATAAGACAACTAGGGCTATCCTTGTGCTGTGGTATTCCCGTCCCCCCCGCTTTCGAACAAGGAGTATTTCCTCCTATTTGTGATTACTACGGTACTAACCTTCCCCTTCAGATCCCCATTCCCGGAAGCCCTATTTCAATCCCCTTCTCTCCCAACCCCAAGGTTCTATAATTATTTGCCCTCTTTACAATATTGTTAGTGGTAGAGCCTCGCAAGCAGCGGTGTACTACTACATAATCTGGTTAGGCTCGTTTTCATGCTAAGATGTCAAAAGAAAGTGTGGCGAAATACACGAGCTTCCTTGAGCAGAGAGTAGCCTTCAGAGGTAATGTTTTCACAAATATTCGCCAAGAGGCGTTGTGTTTGAGACTTTTGTCATCTATTTAGAGGAAACAACTAACCAGGAAAGGGAAAATTCTGATTCAGACCTTATTCTGACCTGCGCGAAAACGAGCTTAACCAGATACCGGGTAGTGCAGGTACAATGGCTCAAATATGCACTGCCCTCTCCTTGACCAGTGGGGCGATGGGGCGTGTTGAGCCGCGCTGTTAGTGGCTGGTACAGAAATTAATAGGCAAGATTCGTTAATTCCTACAAATTCGCATATGTGCAAGCCTCAGACTATGGCTAATATTTGCTATATGATCATACCTACTGTACGCATATCATCACTGGAGAATACTGAAGCGCGCCTTAGTCGTCTCTGTCTCAGACATGGCGGGAGCTGAGTAGCATTTTCCGCCTTGTCACTAGTCAAGGAGATAGTTTCAGACACAAATCGAATGAGTTCTGATATCACCCATTGGGCGCAGAAGAAAGAATTATATTCTCGTGATACCTAAGCCCCAAAAGAGTTGAATACATGTAAATCACACCGATCTAGGTTCCACAGATTCTGATTAGCAGTATTTTTTAGCGAGGTCCGCCCGAGAGACAATTTGTCTCACTTTGGGCGGGGGAGTGAGACAGGTGTACAAGTAGGTGAGTTTGGCTTTCTTGAATAGCGTAGGTACAAGGCCAAGCAAGAAGTTATGGAACTGTTATTCAAGGTTAACCAGCCAAATATGTCCCTGCTTGTTCCGGTTTCCTACCTCTTTATATGTGCTCGCATATCAAGTCCTGCTTTGGTAAACTGTACCACAATATCGTACGGGTATCGTCGTGGTGGGATCCACCGGACCACATCGGAATTGCGGAAATGCGCAGTTTCAAGCTGCATAGGCTCTCAACTACCCCTTCTGGTTTTTCCACTATTCTTCCATAGAAACAAGATGTAGATTTGGAGGGGGGTTCGTACAAGACAGGGATTATTTCCTAGGTTAGCCTAAATTAACTGTGAGAAAACATCCCCCCTAGCAACTGCATCTCTAAACAAAATGTTTGTCTTCAACCTTTTGGGGGCTGACGCCTCCACTAGGCGTTCATATCGTGCTTGGTTGCACGAGAGTTTGGCGTGCGCAATAAATAAAAGTACTTGTGGAACAAGGCCTTGCGGCAGTCCCCTTTTTCAGCTGAATCTCAGGGTTATCTACGCGGGGCTTATGTGCGCATGTTGGTGGTTGAGACTATTTGGCTGGGGTCTTATAATCCGATAGAAGCCAGGTCGGATTCAAGTTCTCATACTCACAGAGCAAATACATTCAATTCCGGCCCCAAGCCGGCACAATAGCGACTCGTTTTTCAACCCTCCCGAGCCTCTCTCTGGATTAATGCACAATTATCTTCTAGAGCACTCGTCCGCCCGTTGTCCTTGTGGGAAAACTGCTGGAGGGATAATGTCCCGAGAGCGCGAAGGCCTGCCAATCCCTATACCAGACAGTATCAGCTCGCCGTATCTTGAAGGAACCCTTACTCCTACTCTGGAACTTAGGTGTGAAGGACGGTATATCTGAGTGGTCCTTTATCTGCCGTATAATCTGGCAAAAGTTGGACTGATGCTAGTGACGATTTTTCCGAACCTGCCTAACCACCGCGTCCTATATGTTTAAACTGTGGCGAATTCGCTTTCTTCGAGCTCTCCTGTTGGTTCGGTTGCCTTAGTTTCGCTTTAGCTCCAATCCGACTTTTACCAGATTATACGGTAACCTTGCGAGGGTTGATTCTGATGATTCTATTGGATGTAAGGTTTGGAAACGGGTGGCGGTGGCCCAAAGGTCGAACGCTCTAACCAGACTGGGGTCGAACTCTCAGGTAGGTATATTTAGAAACTCGATTCAATCATCTTCGAACTGACTAACTAAAACATAAGTATATATAAGAATAATGGGACCAGCTCAATCATTCCATCGCTTCTCATACCGGGCGATTTCTCTCCATGTATGACCCCCTCCGCTCGTGTACTTCCGTATTAATAATAAAGGAAAGACATGACCATAAACCCTTCCGTCAATCCTTTCAACTATCCGCTGATATCAACTGCGACAATATTCCACAATTAAAGAAAAAATGCCATGATTCATCAATGTATATTACTTTCTCACCACAATTTCACCAGGAGCCAGGCACGCCCAAATAGTTGCTTGGTGCCCCTTCACTGCACCCGCTACTAGTACTGCGCGCAACTTCTTGCCTCCACCAGATCCGCCCATGCCTGGTCGAGCGAGTAAGCAAAGAACTGTTTCAAAGCTAAATTCGATACAAGGATCGGGGCGAGAAAGAAGTGCTACGCTTATCCAGCTCCATAGCCCAGCCCGGGGCGAATGCACCGGTTTCCATCGATCTCGATTCGATGTGAGTATTGAGGGTTTTGGGGTAACTTTCGGGAGGTGGGGGAGATGTGCGAGCTCCCTTGGCTTCAGGTCCTCTTTGCCCTTTATTCCTTTTACATTTATTTCGACCATGCTGATAAAGGTTGTCAATGCGATTGAAGCCTGTTCCACAGGCTGTGCACTTCAACTGTTTCTCGGGGTTGTGGATGGAAGCACTCTTATTGTGGCGGCGAAGGTCGGTAATTCGGACAAAACCTTGTCCACAGCCTGGTTCGCCGCAGAAGAAGAGTTTCTTTTTAGGTTCGCGTCTAAGCTCTTTAGTTCTCGATCTGCTTATTTATTAGCTAAGTTACGAGAAATTAATTAGCTGTAGGGCTGTGAGACTTACTCTCTACGTTGAGCCTTTGTCTTATCCCTTCCCGATGAACCCTTTCTGGGAGGGGGACTTCTGCCACCCCTTCTCGCGGGGTTGAGGATCTGCTGACCATGTGGGCTAGGAGCGTTTAGCACACGGTATTCTATGATTTAGTTTGTTGAAGCCTGGGGGGCTGACCTTTGGGGAGGTGTTGGTAGAATGGTAGGAGAATAGCCGCTGGGGGTATTTGCGTCTCCCACAGCTGCTTCATGACTAGTGGCTCCTCCGCCTGCTAGTGCATGATCTCGAATGGGTTGGGGCCGAAGGTCATTTACCAGTCCGTCATCCATGATCGCTCTACCGCAATAAAGGACCATGCAATCGGAGAACAAATGATTTCCCTCACCTATGCTCTTGTCAGAAACCAAATATTATTATTTTCTTCGGCATTGGAAGACCACTTCAATGCCAGAAGCTTCGGGATGGGGATGTGAGGGCTGAATTACCATCGAACAAATTGAGGTTTTTTGTCCCATTAGGTTCTTCTGATACGAAAGCAACTATAGGGGTTCTACAGACTGAACAGCGTAATTGATTGATCAGCCCAGAGCTAGTGCAGACGTTTGGTGAATGGTAGGAGGGAGGAGGGGCAGTGTATCCGGTGATTTCATTATGTTCCGGAAGTGGGCAGGGGGGATTGGCGTCTGAAAAAGCCATTGTGGGAATTGGGAGGCGAGAGGATGCGTGAAGGGTTGTACGGAGGGGTTGGAGGCCAAATTTATAAGAGCTGTGTCTGCTTGCTGGTGATTTTCAATTGACTTGGTTGAGTCTTCTTCCCAAGGCCGGTGGTTATACCTTCGCCTCTCCCCCTCTTATTCTCTCACCCTCCTTGCACCTTCCACTTGGATTATCATTTTTGATAGGACTCCGCAAACCACAGGCGCCCGTATAGGACAGGACGCCTTTGATTATTATTGACTAACCAGCCCGAACCACCCGCATTGCTCAAGTATATCCACGACCAATAGCAGATTTTCTCCTTGGGCCTAGATCTGGGGAGTAGGGGTGGTGGGGTAGCAAGGAAGTTTTCCTAGGGTGCAGAGAGTTGGGAGAATGGAAACTGTTTTATTTCTTATTGTGTTCCTAGGGTAGTTTAAATTTCTAGAAAAGCTTTTAAAAATGACAGGCTTCTCAATTCTAATGGGACTTAATAGATATTTCTTTAGGTTTTGGAGAACAATTCTATTAAAGATCATGACAGGACAATGTCGGTGATAGGATAATGCAGCATCTCTAAGAGTACTCGTAATTTTCTGACGTTCATGAAAACAACTGCTGTCGCACACGGGCAAGAAATCGACCAGAGCCTCATGATTTGGGTGGCATGCAATGGCGTCCGTGCTAAAAAGCGTCAGAAATTATGAGTATTGGTAAGTAAACCAGATTTACTCTTGGTGGTTGCAATCAGAGCCGCAATCCGCAACACCACCCCGTCGGTAGCATTGTACTGTCATGCTCTTTAATTCGCTGTGATTTGGCCTCAGCCAATGTTGGTTTACGCCGCCTTCAATGAGCTCCAGGGGTGATGGGCCGCTCCAATCTTCTGTTCGTGAAAAGGGAATTTTCTTGTGCTCGTAAGATTGATCGGCATATGGGTGGGATGGTTGTCAAAGTTTACCCTTCACTGCCATGTTTCCTCCGCTGATATAGCTGTTTGGCTGTTCCTAAGTCTGGAAGGGTAGCTAATGCTTGGTAGCAGCAGAGGGAAACACTCTCTGGGCGGAGAGTCGACAGTTGGCCCTTGACAAATTTGGTTGCCCATTAAGTGCATAGGCACACTAGAGCTTGAATTCCTCATTTCCCCCGCCCATATTCTCCGGACAGTGACCCCCTCTGGTGGCGGTTTGTGGAGTCACACACTGAAATTATTCATGAGACGGAGAGATCTGTTTCATTCAAAGCAGGCATTTCTCGAAGAGGTGGGGTGGTGACCAAAGTGCTGTGAATGAGCCGAACAGGTCAAGCCACGCTAGACATTGATAGGTGCCGTCCGTTCCTCAGGAAGTGGAGGGTTGGTGGTGCTACAATAACATTTGGGGATGTATAGTTTCAGAGAAGGTGCTCCCCACACCATCACACACAATTTCCCTCGTGTGCTAGAATATGCTAGGGTAGGGAATAGATAACCTGAACGGATAGAGATATATTTGGCTGGTTAACCCTAAATAACTGTTCGTTTACTTCCTACCGGACCCTGTGCAGTACACGTATACCAGCGAAGACTACCTTAGGCTTCCCGCGTTTGGATTTTTCCCCGCAAGCGTTGTTCAAAACCATGACCTCTTTGCTTGCTGTGGTGTTTTCCGTATTTTAAAATTTCTTTTTCTTCCTTGCTTGCACCCCCCCTGCTTTTCCAACGTTGCTGCATAATGGCGGGACTTTCACAAAACTTCTCCTCTTTCACAATCAGTGACCTTGTATGGGTATTAGAGACAACTATTTACTGGGAATGTTCACGGACTAACTCGGGTATCTGAGTGCCCGCGCGAGTGGGAAAATATTGGGACAAGCTGGTGGAATTATTCGAATTAGCAGCTATTTTATGATACCTTTTGATTCAAAATGGTTGCTTTGGATCCTGCTAAGGTGTACTGTACGGTACTCGAGTATGCATAGGCCACTCGCTTGTCCCAATACCAGCACCCCACAATCACCCACGCACCAGGAGGGTGGCAAAATGTCTGGCCCACCTCCATCACGAAGTGCTGAATCTGTATGGGGGGCTAAGCTGGATTAGGAAATTCGAGTGATTTAGTGTGAACGTACTTTGGTTGTGGCAAAAAGTAGGGACCGGTGACATGACACAGGCACATTCTCCTGGTTCTTCGAGCAATATACTGCGCGTTGTTTTTGTGCTACTGGGCCCGAAATAACTTATCCCCCGCAGTGCTCAAGATCTGTACGGCGTTGGAGTTGCTTTTGCTAGTAAGGCCCTACACCTTTTTTTTTGTCTTCAGCTAGGTTGGTGCTGTGGGCTTTTCGAAGCGGTTTCCCCACTCCGGGCGCGCGACAATCCGAGTTCTTACGTTGCCCTACTGACTCCAGTCCTACGTTTGCGTTTAGCACTTTTTTTGCTTTGAGCCGTTAGAATGTCGAAAAAGGAAACCGCCTGTTCAACAACCCTTGTTCATTCCACCTAGCGGGCGCATTTATTGCGAACGCGTACTCCGAAGGCGCACCAGCTGCCGCCAAGCGGGGGTCCAAGCTGGTATCTCCTAATTAGTTTATCATATGGTTATCGATAGCTTGATAAACTCAACCCCCCGTATGGTATAGGTGCAGAGGGCCAGGGAGTGGCCTACAGGCGGAGTGGGAGAAAATAAAAACAAAAAAACGGAGAACCATGCCTCCTGTGAGGAATGGAAACACGGGACCGGAAAAACCGGGGCTCCAATCATGAACATACCATATTAACTGAGGAGCATCACCCGACACTTTTACGTGGAAATAAGAAGCGAGTGAAGTAATACTTGCGATGCGTCAAAATCGGAGCCCCAGAAGACAAAGTCCGAGGTTAGAAAGTTAGCTTGCGGTTCCACACTACTAAGGAGATCTCCACGACACTCTCATATCCCTACCCCACCAGAGCGAGTACGATCTTTGACAAAGAATAGGGATGGAGTTCGCGGATACTACAACTAAAACCCCCATGTAATATCCTCCTCATTCTAGTGATCGGCAATCGGAGGTATTCTGGTCGCAATGAAAGCGGCACTGCGCAGGACTTCGGTATAGGGGGTGGGTCTGATTTCTGCGACTTTTCTTCATCACACTGGCGATGTAGAGTTGGTCCCTCTATTTGGCTCTGCTGTGTATATCCCTGTGGTTAGGAAACTCGCTTGTGATCACGATATTAATATACAATCTTATCAATTACGCCTGGAGGCGCTTCAATCCTGCAAACCCCACAGTAAGAAATATGCCGAGTCAAAGCAGGTCCTGACAGGCGGCGAGCAGCGAGTCTGTGGTTTTCTAACGCCTAATATTTTAATGATTCATCATGATCAAGAAAACTAAAAGGGGTATAAGGTGGATGATTATTGTGGATCTTTTACAAATCGGTAAGGGCTCTTTGAGATGACCTCATACCTACAGAGCCGAACCACCCCGAAAGAGGAAATTTCAGACTACAATTCTCCCACCGGCAAACGAGAATATAATGCGAAAAGCCTTTATTTTAGTGATCAATTTTCCCAATATACTTAGACTGCCTTTATCCGTTCCCTGGAAATTAACCCCTCTCGTATTTTGGTTACTGCAGATATGGAAGAGTAGAAAATCACAGGCGGAATTCCATCCAATTATTGCGCTGTACCATGCAGGGCCCAGCCAGATTGAGCAGGGTTTAGTGGATTGCGAAAAAGGTTGGAAGGCGTGCGCGCGACAGTAAATATGCTAATTAAATTGCTGTTATAAAAGAAAATATTCGGGGGGGGGGGGTTCGCTCGCGGGTGACTGGTTTGGTTTAGAGCAGGAATAAACGCAACAAAATTCCACCTCTATACCTGCCGAGGCATCCGGTGCAGGCGTTCTGTAGAGGGGTTATTGATAAAGGCAATAGGCAGGGTATGTATCAGCACTCATCTGGTGATTCCGGCTTGGTCTAGAAGCCAATTCTTACGGTATCTTGCAACAACCTAACCCTTGCCTTATCGTGAGAAAGAGTTTCGGAGCTTAACATAATGGTCGGTGGGGTGCTTGGTTCCACCGTGTTTGCTCAGATCGCGCGCGCTGACTCTAGAAACCGGATCAATATGTACTTAATCCGAGTAATAGTACCCTGCGCTCCCGGGATCCCGCCTGTACCGATAACGTGGGAGGGTATCAGCATCACATATTATCACCCGTGAGGGTGTGTGGGAAATATGGGAGAAGGAAGCTAAAAACGTAAAACATATGATTCTCTATCCCAGCAGGCACGAAGCATTCCGAATACACAATAGGAATTTAGCGGGGATAGCCAAAGATCTATTTTATGCTAAAAAGACTAAACCCTCTGTGCGTGCGATTAGTGGGACCCCACTCCAGAATTCAGTAGGTATGCGGTGAAATATCGACTAGTATCATAGGATCGTGAGAAGTCTCTATTTCAATAGACGGGCCATGCTTCTGGCAGGATTGGAAACCCGGGCGCCAGAGGAAAACGCAACCCAAAATCACCAGAAAAGCAGCTCCCACATCGAGATCCATCGCCTCCCCAAAAGACTTCAGAATTTGGGAAACAAATTTCTGAGTAATTAAGACGCCGCGAGCCATCCGTCGCCTCGGATCTTTTGATAAATTATTTTTCCTATTCTGTTTCACTCTCCTACAAACGTCCCCGGGAATCCGGGATCCGGGTTATTGATTTCATTAGGTGCATCATACCACTAAATAGCATGTGGGTGGAGGTATAGCTGAGAAGTGCTCGCACTGAAGCACTCAGCGAGCTGTTTACGCTCGGGATATTTCTTGGCTGCACGATCCCAAACTATCGCACATTTATGCATGTGAAATGCTTTCCACAAACACACCCGAAGCCGAAACATATGCCCAAATCCTCAGCGCATTTCCGAAGTTAAACAAGTGCGTCCTCGACGGCTATATAATCAGCAAAGGAGGCATCGGGAGAGTATGGCGAGCAGCACCATTTTCAACATTGTCAAGGGCAGTGTCAGTGTTCTAAACTGTCTAGTCCGCAAGTCTTAGGGTAGGATGGGACGGACTACCGCCAATATTCCGTCTTTTTGGGTGTGCTAGGACGGACTACGCCCGGGCAAGTGAGGACCGGGTGGGTTGTAGGGAGCTATAGTCCAAGCGCTTGGACCTCCGCTACTAGCCCAAGTTGAAATCATACACCTCCGAGCAAATCTGTATAGTATCATGAGACATCACTGGTACTGTCCCTGGCCATCCCCCATGGTGGCCCCCGCCGTCCCTTCCTATCCCCGACCATCCCACACAGTCCCTGGCAGTCACCTCCCACCCCCCCCCCCCCCTACCGTCCTCCATCATCCCCTACCGTCCCCTGCGGTCTCGTAACCTCAATTGCATCCCCTGTAGTCCCCCGCGTCCCAACCCCCTACTCTTAAATCAGTGTTCCGATCCGTCCAGGGGCCCCACAGGGACGGCGGGGATAATGCCAAGAAGACGCGGCGGGAC
>Ga0307513_10000546_pt1 | contig 53832 bp, 68 predicted proteins | sample 15_EM_MG_FD_202174 | JGI IMG/M metagenome (GOLD analysis project Ga0307513, IMG submission 202174) | Populus trichocarpa ectomycorrhiza microbial communities from riparian zone in the Pacific Northwest, United States - 15_EM | ecosystem: Host-associated > Plants > Roots > Unclassified | place... | reverse complement strand
GTGGTCTCAATTGATGCGCCTGAGGCCTCATTAGATAATCAGATAGCTGGGGGTTCAGGACATCCTGGAACCACAGGTAATAGGCCAGAGGCCTTAAGGGAGGCCAGTTTGGGGAATGGGATCGGGGAGCCAGAATGTTTTAGGGATAATGTACCAATAGCTCCCGGGGTGAGTTTACAAGGTGGTTTAGAACCTGGGATTCCGGAGCTCCATAGTACATTGGATAATGTACAAGTGGTTTCGGGAGAGGATAGGTTACTAGGAGAGATAGGGAATGAGATTCCGGACCTCCAGGATACACAGGATAGTGTATTGGGAGCTTCGGGAGAGGAGAGTTGGCTGGGCTTGGGCCATGGGAATTATGGGCTTCAAGGAGGGTCAGCCAGTGGGCCAGAAAATATGGCAAGGCAGATGAGCCTGAGAGCAGGTCTTCACGGTAAGAGTTTGATATTTCAAGCTGGATTGGAGGCGATAGTAGGTGTCTGGGGAGCTAATGGAAATGAGACTACAGCTACTGGGGTGGAAACTGTTGCGGCTTCATCAATATTCATTCCTGAACTCTCGTTCCTAGACCTCATATCCGCAAAGGCCTTAGACTCGATGTGCCGGTCCGGTTGTCCACAGGCCCTATCAAGTACCGAAAAGGATTCTCTTGTTGGGTTTATAAAACGTGATTTTACGACACGCCGCATGATGCTAGTTGATATCTAGCAGGAATCTGGACTTTCTCATGTTTCAGACACCACTATTTGGAAAGCTTTGAAGGAGCGGCACATAAAACCCTACCGAGAAGAGTTTAAGTTCATATTAAAGTCGGAAAATAAGCTACTTCGACTAAGCTACTGTATTGACAGAAAGGACTGGAAGATGGCAGAATAGGGCAACTATGGTTTTACAGATGAAATGTCTATTGAAGTAGGTGGCTTGTTTGGATTGCACTTAGTATGGCGAGAGAGTACTGAGCGCTGGCATGAGGATTGTGTCGGGGCCATGAAGAAGCAACGTGTTTCAGTCATGTGTTGGGGCATGATAGGGTTAGGATGGAAGGGGCCTTTTCATGTTTGGAAAGCGGAGACTGATGAAGAAAGAAAGGAAGCTTCAGCCGCAATTGCAATTCTGGAAGCTCAGCAAGTCGCTGAGGAGGAAGTACTTAATAGTACATGGAAAGCCTCAGCTGAATGGAGAGAGCTAAAGCAAAGGGAACAGGCTGGTTATAGAATAGAGCGGTATGAGGAGAAGTATAATAATTCCCCTCCGGTCCGGATACTGCAAAGCTGGCATGGAAAAAAATACAAAATTGCAAAATACAAACGAGGTGAGGGGAAAGTTGTTGACTCTTGGCGATATGTACAAGCTGTTGGCCATCCTCTCTTATGGCCTCAATGTTATCTTCGACTACAAGCTAATCCTAACTTTGTTCTGATGGAGCATAATGCTCCATCACATACCTCTCACTATACGACCTGTGAACGAGAAAAGGAAGGTGTAAAGAAAGTTAATTGGCCTGCCAATTCCCCAGATTTTAATCCGATTGAGCATATATGGACAATCATGAAAAGCCGTATTCAAACAAGAAGAGGGAGGGAAAGAATCACCTCTCAGAGTCAGATGAAAGCTGCTCTCGGTGAGGAATGGGCACGAATTACTATTGAGGAGATTGATAGTGAAATAGGTAAGCTTCCAACCATCATGGTTAGATGCATTGCAGTACAAGGCAGAAATAACTTTCATGCTTAGACTGTCCGGACTCTCTCTTGTTCCCAGGCCACACTCTTTCTTACCACTACTACATCCCTACTGTTCTCCCAACCGGCCTCGCTTTCACTAGCTACACAAACACCCCAGCTCCTCGAATAAAAGCCGGTCAATTGACAGCTCATAGGGACTCCCAGGAATGTACCGGCAGAGGTGATATGCATACATGATCTGATAAGGCGAATGAATAGTCCTTTCTGCTCCGGTTTCCTCTATTCTCATCCTCCGACCAGCAGTGCACAGGCCACTCAGCACTTGGGTTCAAGTTTTGTCGTCTGAGTAAGGTATTTGTCTGGGTGAGTTGCATGTGCAAGACTGCGCATTCAGCCTTTCTTCTTACCCACTATACTACTATTAAGCAAGGGTCATCACTGAGGTAAATTATTTAAACACTATTAATATATTCTATTGTCCTCTCCGGTCACCTGTGAGGTATGGTATAAGACTAGTCTGCAGCTGCCAAGCATAAGTTAAATGACACCTGCCGCTTAACTGTATTTTTCCCGATCCGATTACTTAAAAAAGTGTCTAGTACATCCTTGTCGGAAGTCCGTGTGCCTAACAGAGAAGTCATGTAATGCCAGAAGACCAGAATATGATGTGCGGTTGGATGCCGAATGCTCCACAGAACCAACCAACGAAGATTGGCCATCTGCTGTCCAGCGAGTTAGACTACCCTTGGTGAGCACGGGGGCAAGACAATTCGTAACCATCGTTGTCAACTGATAAACGGATGAGCTGACGCCTAACGTGGTCTCCACACCATCAGGAATAACAGAAGCGCAAACCGATAAGTTGGCCATGGGAGCAAAAGGTCTAATAGAGAGTTTTCAGGGTCGATGAGTGTTCGCACTCAGGTCAAGTTCACAGAAATGTGAACACGGTACAGTCACTAGACATAAGTGTTGGTGATTGCGCAATCTGGAACATGGTCTGTGCATGGTAGGTATTACGCAACCCGGGAACAACTGTAGAAAAATATATTAAACATTAAATACAACTACTAGTACTTCGTATACCACCCCTTGGCCTCGATCACAGCAGCAACCCGGGATGGCATCGACTTCCAAAGCTTCTCGAAAAAGGTATCCGGAATGGTGGCCCAAACATGAGGTAAGACCTCAGCTAACCTATCGCGTACTTTCTCAGGACCTCCTTTGGTGTCAAGAATGTCCGGATACTGCTTGTGAAGGCGTCGTTTAAGCTCCACCCAGGCATGCTCAATCGGGTTAAGATCAGGTGAGAGTGGAGGATGATCTTCCAGATCTATGCCATTTTCATCCAGCCATGCTAAGATGTCTTTGGCTGTATGGACCCGGGCATTATCCTGCTGAAACAATGGATCTTCAACCTCTGGGTCATCAGCCATTTCCTCCATTACCGGCCCTAAAACTGACTCTAGCACCCCAATATAGACATGCCTGTCTACCCGGGCTTCCCTAATTGAGACCAATGGACCCCTCCTTTTTCCCCAAAAGCATGCCCATACCATCAGCCCCACCTCATTTGCCTTGGCCCTGGGCTGAATGCAGTTGACTTTCCACTTTTCCTGAGGGGTCCGGAACACCCAAACGCGCCGAGGATCTGCCGATTTTCGCACGGTGCACTCATCGCTATAGAGGATCCCCCGAAAATCGTCCATCGTCCAATCCTTCCCCTCCAAAGCCCATGCAAGCCTAGCCTTAGCATGCTGATCCTTTAATTTGGGCCACTTCTGGGCTAGCCACTTGCGTATATTCGCCTCGCGCAGCACTCGATCGATTGTTCTAATAGAAACATGTGGTGCGTACCGGTTGGGCAACTCCAAACGGGTCATGCTACTATCAATGTTGGCGGCGCGCACTATGGTGCATTTGTCTCAGCGACTGAGAAGTGTGGGTCTTCCAGCTCGGGGGGCATTCTCAATGGATCCTCGCTCACATGCTCTAGCTAGAAAATTCCCAACAGTAGACCAGGGGCGACGGACTAGCTGTGCGACAGTGGATATGGTTTGAAAGGGATAGAAAAAGGCAATGATCATGCCTTTTTCAACGTTTGACAGCTCTCCGCGTGCTGTTTTAGGCTTATACGAGGATGTATTTGCTCGTTTAGGAGGCATTGTGATCTTTGTTTGGGTTGTGGTGTAACGCGACCGGTATTGTGTACGTGATATTATTTGCAAGCGGTGGTTCAACATGTTGTTATTCTCGCTTAGCCCTGCTGACTAAGCTTTCACCAAGACTTATGTCTAGTGACTGTACTTAGTTAGTATAGAGATAGCATATATACCTCGATTGCTCAGACGCAGAATATAAATATCGAAGCATCTTCGCTGCTATTACAAACAAAAAGCACGGAGAAGAGATCTTATCGATATAATAAATTTCTACTTATCGCTAGCAATACTTCGACTATCTTTACCGAAGTAGCTTTTATATCTAGCCTACATTACTCGTGTCTTCTTAACCACTTCTCCGATATAATAACGACTCAGGTCCTAGCTGTCGGAATACCTCACGCCGAAGCTACCACATAACAATATATGGATACTTCTCATCGTTACCCAGCCGAATGTTTGGCAGAGACACTTATACTCCCAAACCCGATACCCCTTTCGAACCAAGACCATTGAGGACTACCTCAATAGACAAAGTCCTAAACCCCACCGATATTCCTGAACTAGGGACCCAACAGCCCTTCAACGAATCTTATTTCTCGTGGATAAACCCAGAAAACACGGTTACACTTGAAGATATCGCCGCGCTATATCGCTACCAGCATGGCAAAAACTTTACCTACAATACCCCCTCGGAGAAGTCCAACTCCATTTGGTACACACAGTATCCAGCGACACAAGGAAACTCGAGTCAAAACTTCGAGATACCAGAAGCCTGGGGAGGACACCAAAGATAAGTCCCCTATTGCGAGGTCGTAAATCATGACTTCTAACCCCCAGGCGCCAGAAGCCATGGAATGGCAAAGAGAGGGCGCAGAAGACCAACGAAGGGTCACAGAAGAAGGCGGACAGGAATCCGAAGGTGGAGATGAACTGTCCCGGCCGTAAGCCCCCAGCGTGGAAACAACCGTCACCCACCTGTCGAGGTCATACTCAGCGGACCAGACAGCAGGCTCCCCTGACATTGCAATACGTTTTCTGTCGAGATACCCAAAGCGAAGGGCAGGAGGCCGCCAGACACCCGAACCCCCCACCGATCCCATCATGAGCACTCAGATCGCAAGATTAGACAAAATGCTGACAAAACTGGACCCAAAGCTCACCGACAGCCAAGATAAACAACATCTGGCATTCAATTCCCTGCCAGCCAATATCCTATTACTGGCCCAGGAGCTGCTAAAAGTCAAGATGCAGCTAAAGTCCCGGGTCGTAATTGTAGGACCAGAGAGATCTCGCCCGAATAGACGATCAAGTACAACTCCCAGATCTTGAATCACATAATGTAGGGGAACAGTTCGCAGCCCAAGTCGCCGCACGATTGGCAGGCACACAGGGTAGGCATGCCCGACATGAGGCTGTCACATCCCAACTCCACAAAGCGGTGCACGGTAAGGATGAACAATCCATCCACCAAGAGTTTATGTTGGACAGAGAGATCGTTCGGGTAAACGAGCACATAAACGGAAATTGGAAATCCATCAGATAAGCATTAATCTCATGAAACAAGAGCTGCAACAAAACCAGGAGGCCCAGAAAATGCGAGATGGTGAGATCTGAGAACATAAAACCTGGGTGGAGACATTGATGGGACAGGTGAAGGGAAAAGGATAGGCGGCAGGGGCTCCAGGAGGAGGCGGACACCCCGATGATGAAGGAGAAGAATCTGGAAGCAAGCCAGATGAGAAGTGGAGAGGAAGACAGGATGAGAGCCCCGTGCCTCACCCAGAAGACGACTATGACGCCGAGAATGACGAACTGCTTAACCTGTGTTCTCGAGTGAGGGCCAACGCCTTGGGCCAACATACGAGGGTCCCAGCGGAACCCCCTGCCCAGTTCAAAAATGAGAAACACCAAGATATACACATGTTGCTATTGACATGTACGTGGAGTTCGTTACGCGGCGGACAGGGCCCCGAAAAACGCAGGCCCCTGGCCCTTTTCCCCACCCGGCCCCACTCAACAGCCTGAGACGGGGTGTCTTTTTCGGCATTCCCTGCCCGTGTCCCCGCTCAGGCCCCAGCCCTACCCATACCCCAGCCGGGTCCCCGTTAAACATAGGTGGTAACAAATGGGGCCCCATCCAGCGAATGCGTACGGGTGGGCCTCGGACAGGAGTGGGGCGCGGATTACCCTAAACATACCCCTCCGGCCCCGTCTGAGGGCGGGGTCTGGCGAGTGAAAACCCGCTGCGCCCCGCCCTGTCAGGAACACTACATACACGGATTATTTTGGCAGAAACAGTTGTCAGTGACTTCCATATCGATGGACATCATCACACTGTTACCAGACTCTCAGGGTAAGACCTAGATAATGGTGCTAGTAGACCAGTTTACAACGATGGCCCACTTTATTGGCCTCCACGAAAACACGACGGCAAAAGAGGCTGCGGATACCTTCTTTTGGGACGGTTGGAAACTTCACGGATTGCGGATCGTAATCATATCGGACGTGGATGCGAAGTTTTCTGGCGAATTTGGGGAATCATTTTGCAAGATGCTAGGAGTTAAACGATGCATGTCAACAACTTACCACCCTCAAACTGCCTGACAAACGGAAAAAACCAACCAAGTGCTGAAAGGGTACTTACGAACATTTGTCAACTAAGATCAGAACGACTGGTACCAACTGCTGCCATTAGCCGAACATGTGTACAATAACTTGGCAACCAACACACATAAAATGACCCCATTCTTCGCCAACTACTGCTTTGACCCAGAAACGGAGTGGATGAAAGAAAGAGAAGCCCATTACCCCATGGCGACAATGTATGTTCACTGGATGCAGGAAATACATCGACAGGTGAAACAAACCCTAGAAAATACACGAGAATCAATCACGAGATATTATGACCGGAAAGCGACGGATCAACCCAGCATCGATGTCGGTGACTTGGTAATGTTGAACGCAAAACACATACAGACAAAACAACCTTAGAAGAAGTTGAGTCTGCAGATGGATGGCCCTTTTTAAAGTCCTAGAAAGGAAACGATGCTGGGCACACAAGCTAGAAATATGGCCATGGGGGAAAATTCATCCTGTGTTTGATGTTTCCCTGTTGGAACTCTACCGGTCCTCGAACAGGCCAGCTCGCGAACAACCACCACGAGATCCCGATGACATAATGGGGGATTTAGAGTGGGAGATAGAAAGGATCGTCAAGAATGAGATCATTTCTGACATGCGAAAGGTTGGAGGGAGGAATAAGCCGATGAAAGAGCTTTGATATTTTGTGACAAGGAAACTCTGCGTAGAGGATGAGAATACTTGGGCGCCACCTGAAGGTATGAAGAACACGGAGGAAGAGGGGGAAAGGTTCCAAAGACAAAATCCGGATATGCCGAGCCCATGAGAGGTCAAGTAACATAACAAAGGTTTTCCATGGGTGGACAAGTAAACTGCCGGTGGTTTTTACCCCTACCTTGTGGAGGTTGCGACAGAACATTGATAGTATAATAAAACGTAGTGTATTCGCGACGAGCACTTCGAAGAGGGGAGCTCGTCTTAGCGCACGAACTCCCCGTAAGGATTTACGGGGCAGAGTTACCATACCTTGACATGCACGATCTTCGACGGAACAAGATAACACCCCCCTCCAGTCCTGGCATTGGGACGGCGAGTCATCACACGCCCCCTGGGTTGCGGCATCCCAACACCAAAGAGCACTATCATTGGACAACATCTTATAACACCGTTTACGTCGCGGCTGTCCGACCGACGGGATCCTGTTCGGTGGATATATGAGGGGAGACCTTCGAGCACCTTACGCAAGTGGAGGCAGGTGAATCGGGCCATGGCGCATAAGGTTACAGACACTCGAAGAGAAACAGTACGAAGAGTAGGTCTAAAGTAACGGGACCCTTTTCATGAAAGTTAGTCCACTTGTACCTACAAAGACGTGTAGAGTATGAAGGAGGTAACTATGCCCAGTAAGTGGATAGGGTGCATCCACAAAGGACGGGTTGGCAAAAGATGGAGTCTGGGGGAAAAAGCCTACTGGTACAATCCCGTAGAAAAGTCGTGTAATGCGGGAAGACCAGAATACGATATGTGGTTGCATGCCGAAATGTCTACGGAACCAACCAAAGAAGATTGGCCATCCTATGTCCTGTGAGTTAGACTACCCTCAGTGAACACCAGGGCAAGATAATTTGTAACTATTCTTGTCAACTAATAAACGGATGAGCTGACACCTGATGTGGTCTCCACACCATCAGGAATAACAGAAGAGGAAACTGATAAGTTGGCCAAGGGAGCAACAGGTGGGATAGAGAGTTTTCAGGGTCTATGCGTGTTCGCACTCAGGCGAAGTTCGCAGAAATGTGAACACGGTACTTAGTTAGTACACAGATAGCATGGATACCGCCATTGCTCAGACGCGGACTATAAATCTCGAAGCTTCTTCGCTGCTATTACAAACAACAAGCACTGACAAGAGCTCTTATCCATTTAATAAGTTTCTACTTATCGTTACCAATAGTTCGACTCTCTATACCGAAGTAGCCTTTGTATCCAGCCCACATTACTCGTGTTTTCTCAACCAGTTTTCCGATATAATAACGACTCAGGTCCTAGCTGTTGCAATACCTCACGCCCAAGCCACCACCTAACACAAACCCTAGCACCGATCATCGTGATCCCCGAGGACTGCAGTTGCGCTAGGATCAGGACGAGGGCCACGACCAAACTATGGCACCAGCCTCTGCTGGCCATTCATTCTGCGATTGTAAGGCCTCGGACCATTCGGGGAAGTGGGATGAGATCGGAGCCACGGACGATCAGGACCATGACAACATAAGAAGTCTCAATGACGGCACTGGCAGCCAAGACTAAGTCAATTTTAATTGCAGTCACAAGGACAATAACTGGCTCTCATCAGGAGTGGTTCACACGCCCGATGGCCATAGTAGAGACATTATTGCCGTTGACCCCTAAGTTTTATTTTCTTTTCATGCATTGTCTTGGGTCAACATGCATGTGAGAAGGACAACCGCGACAGCTGTGAATCGGAGTATGGGTTCAGCTCAGGGAGTGATGATTCTCCCCTCAGATATCTACCAGGCAGGTGTACCGGCACTTCCTGACCCGGGGATTCACACCATGATCCACTGGGGACAGGTACCAAGAATTGACGACTCCAGGATTCAGACACTGTGCCAGCAGATAAAGAGGGGCCACAGTCCTGCGAGCTGTTGTCTTTAAGGATCGCTGGATTGCCACAAATATTACGACTGCCGAACCAGAGGCTGTGGCCCCCAGACTAGGATCGGCCTGTGTGGCGCGCTGGACTAGAGAGCATCATAGCCCAGGGCATGGGCATGAGGGTGTGAACAACCCTGCAGCAGAAATAGAACAACCAGAAGATCGCGATATTCATCAGGCCAAGTCCCCCCCCCCTGCTTGTGAGACCTTTACTCGAGCATGGTCTGCCCCCCCTCCACTAACCGCTTCTCTCTCAGCCACCAGTGCACCCGCTCCTACCCAGAGCATTCCTCCTGATACTACAAACCCCCTCTCATGGCAGCTAATTGCCTCAGGTGAATCTCAAGAGACCGCCACCCAAATGCAACCAATACAGCCCACACCCCCAGCCCCAAACCAAACAACTATTAGGACATAGCTTCAGCCTAAGGGATTCTGACAGCTAGGACCAGAATTGTTTTATATCAGCGAGCTAGTTAAGACAATGCGAGGAATGTAGATTAGATATAATGGGTTACTTCAGTGTAGATTGTCGAAGTATTGGTAACGATAAAGTAGAAAAAGTGATTATATTGATAAGATCTCTTCTCTGTCCTTGGTGAGTCTAATAGCAGCGAAGATGCTTCGATATTGATATTCTGAGTCAGAGCAATCACGGTATACCTGCTAACTCTATACTACTTAAGTATGTTGCTCACAATTCTGCGAACTTAACCTGAGTGCGAAGACTGGTAGACCCTGAAAAACCTCTGCCATACATTCTTACTCCGATGGTCAACTTGTTAGTCTGTCCTTCTGTTTTTCCTGATGGTGTGTAGACAATGTCAGGTGCAGGTCATCCGTTTATCCGTTTACACATCCGCAAATATTATTATATGCGTCCTGAGGGTCCTGGGCATCAGACGCTCAGGACGCTCAGAACATTAACCATTACTCTGGACGCGATGTCGGCCGGACGTCATCTCCGGACGCCATTGCCTATCTACCCCTGGGTCCTCGATGTCCCGACCACGTCCACCACCAAGCACATGCGTCCAGATGTCCTCAGACCCCAAGCTCTCCCGCATCCCGACGACCTCCTTGCTGTCCCTCCCTCGTGATGGCTCAATCCAACTCCACTCTAGCATCCGGAAGACTATCCGGATGCTTAGTCTTCCGGATGCTACACAGCGATATTTGAACCCCCTCTGCATCAATTGCGATGTCTAGCTACAGGCTCCCAATCACTTCCAAATAGCTCACATGTTGGCCGCGACGGCATCGTGATAGCGCACTTGCATACTCTCGACAGCGTCGTGATAGCACACATATTCCAGACGCTCTCTTGATGACGTCGTGATAGCTCAAATGCATACTTGCGACAGCGTCATGATAGCACACATATTCCAGACGCTGTCTCGCTCACTCAACTATTCATTCCTATTACAGAGTGCCATTCACAAAGGTTTCGAGGCGCTGGTGCCCCTTGTATCGTGACTTTGAACCTCATCCGGATCTTGATATTCTATTATTACTAGTCTACTGCCGTGACCAGGGCGTCCAGGAAACCCTGGCCACGGCGATTCTACGTTTCTGAGCTCTCACTCAGATCTCGCTCAGAAATACACCCGAAATTGTCCTCAGGGCTCCACAGATCGGCCAACCGAAATCTAATAGTTTACATTTCATGCAAATCAAATTCCATAAACTCCACCGTTCACACATCGCCAAGTCTACAAAAAACCATTCTCTCCCACCCCTGCGTCACATTCCTGCGAGTCGTCCAGGCTCAACGATAGCCGACGGGCGAAACCCGGGGTCGCTGACCCCTCTGGCGCCATTCCCAGTGTCAGCTCCTGTGAGTTACCTAGGCTCACCAGATCTGAATCTAGCATCTGAAGCGCCTGGGCGAACGAACCTTGGTTGTTGTCAAACGACAGTTCGCTCCCGTGGGATGCATCTTGACTCTGCCGGTAGTGCTCTAAACCCCTGACGTGATTGTTGAGCGGTGTCTGTTCACGCACAGCAGCTCGTCTTGGATTCCGGCTGGATAGCTGATGCCTGGATAGGTGACGCTCCAGTTGGGCATGAACTCCGTCATGATTGTCAGCAAAGCCATCACAACTTTCCTGCATCATACGATGATTTTGCTGGATCCTGTCTGTGATCGTCTCACGCAGATTCCTGAGCATGAGTTGCTACGTTGGCCGTGGTACTGCCCGCCAGGTGTTCTTCTGCCGTAAGAAAAGGTCTTGCAAGACTGGTTAGTTATCAGAACAAAAACCAAGGACGGGGGGGACAATAGGGTCTCCTCCCTCCATCTGCGTCAGGCTTGAAGTCCGGAGGATCCTGATACAGCCCAAGTCGATATGCACGTAGTTGATCGCACAGGATTGCACAAGTGAGACACACCATCGTACCATTACGCTCTGAATTGGAATGATTGCCATCGTGGCGGCGCCCGCCACACGGACAATCGTAACATGCATAGGAAACATCATACTGTTGTCGGGAGAACTACAAGCAATGCAGAGTCCGAAGGTCGAGATTCTCCTTACGAAAAAGGGCTTATGATCGTGTAGGTTCAAGTTGGGCTTTGGAGCTGAAATCTATAGGACCCCACACGCAGGTGTCAGGCGTAGGAAAAAATAAGCGAAATAATGGTGGCGCAAATGTCACCGGCTGTGTGAAAGCTAGCTGCAATCAGCATTGATTGACGACGAGGTTGCACTGAAAACACGCACCACACCCAAAGAGGATTATGAGTATCTACTCTCGTCTCTGAACAGCGAATCAGCACCACTCAGCACCCTGAAATCTGGATGCAAGGAATACAACCTTGTGAATAATCTGACGCAGGCGGATCGTGTCTACTAACGCGATGTGCACAAATACAGTAACTGACAGTAATGGGGTACAAGGAATTGATGACTCTTATACAGGGGATAGGAACACGAAAATGTAAAGAATATGAGATGTCTAGGAAGTGTGTAGCCGACACGAAAAGGTAAGAGAATACTGGACGTCTTGGAACCGTGTAGATGTAATCTGGAATTTTTGGGGTGGCATGAAAAACATAATCGGGAAGTGGCAAGAATGTTCAAGTTGATGTTCTGTGACGCCCTCGACGGCCTCTCCCACGTCGGGGGGCAATCTGCGTCACGGGTTCAGGTTTGTGGTGTGGTTTGGGGCTGAGCGTGTGGGCAGTATTCATCGCATTTGGGGGGCGGGTATCCCGAGATCCCCCTGCTGCAATTTGCTGGGGTGGGTGGGGGTTTGTGGTATCATGAGGAACGCTCAGTGTAGGAGTAGGAGAAGTGGTGGCTGAGTGAGAAGGGGTGGGAGGAGGGGGGGTAGACTCTGCTCGAGTAAACGTCTCACTGGCAGGCGCAGGGGGGGGGGACTTGGCCCGATGAATATAGCGATCATCTGGTGGTTCTAATTCGGCAGCAGGTGTGTCTACAGTGCCGTTGTGCCCAGGCCTTGGGCCACGATGCTCTCTAGTCCTGTGCGCCACACCTCCCGATCCTGGTCGCGGCGCCACAGCCTCTTGTTCGGGAGTCTTCAAGAGTTTTGGAAGCTAGGAATCCTTTTGAACAATAGCCCTTAGGATTCTAGCCCGCTCATTCTTAGATGGCCCAGTGTCTGAATCCCGGTGTCGTGGATCGCCGGTACGTCTGCCTGGTGGATCTCCGACGGGAGAATAATTGCTCCCTGAGGTGTTCCCAGGCTCCGATTCCCCGCTGTCCCCGTCCTCGTCCTAGATATATGATTAGATAAGATGTTGAATGAAAATAAAAGAAAACTTACTTTGTCACCTTGAATAATGTCTCTACCATGGCGATCAGGAGTGTGAACCTGTTCTGCCGGCACCTGATCATCGTCGTGGTGACCGTGATCGACATTGTCTTCATCTTGGCTGCCCCTGCCGTCGTTGAGACTCTCCTCGTCGTCGTCGCTGTCCCCGGCTCCGATGTCATCCCACTGCCGCCACCGGTCCCAGGCCTTACAATAGAAAAATGGATGTCCACCGGAGGCTGGCGCTGGGCTTTCGTCTCAGCCTTCTCACTGATCCTGGCGTGACTCAACCACCTGGAGAGCAAGAGGAACTTTGCCAGGGTTAGCGAGCAGCAACACCCGGATGTCATCGTCTGTATATAAAAAGATGAGCTCGGAGAGGGGGAGGGGGTCTGGCGGCCGCTGGCGTAATGCGCTGGCTCCTTGCCCCGTTGCCGCGATGAGATATCGGGGATATTGGATGGGGTCCTCCACATGTTGTCGCTTGAGCACGCCGAGTTGGGATTGCAAGTTCGGTGAAGCTAAGACTCCCGACGCAATCCCTCCGTCCGAGTCTTCGTCATACTAAGGGTAGTGCAAGAAGGGGTGCCCGGCTTTCGTTGCGCCTGTTCGTCGAATAATGTGGATCCTGATGGGCCTTTGGCAGTACGGAGAGGCCCAATCGTATTGGGCCACTGGAAACACTGTGAGTCCTACTCGTAGAATCGCATAATGTAAATGGGGGTGAAAACTTACTCTGAACATCACAGACTTCTCCATCTATTGGATCCTCAGCCCGTTCCTCATGGAGACGATTGGTTGTCGCATGAAGCTTCTTGGCTATGTCCCAAACCAACACTATTATTTGACGTTCGACTGCATCGACATCTTCGGGGCGGTGGTTTGTTTTGATTAATTTAATTCGGCCTTTGACAGGCATGAGGGAGCATGTGAAACTGAGTACCGGGTCCATTTGGGTGCCAGTCAGACTCGTAGGGTTCCACCCGAGCACCGTGATGTATGCTTTGACTTCTTCGTGCCCTCCCTTGTACGCAGCTCTAGGCTCGCGAGCATTCAAGAACCCACACCAGCTTTTAGCTTAGGATATCTCCCCATAGCGCCCCCTGATTCAAGCTGTGGTTAGGTCGCCAATTTCTGACATATGCGTAGTATGTTTCACCCTCACCTCGAATCCTCCACGGCTGGCTCAAAGGATCGTCTTGCACTGGACGTCAACGAACGACTCTTGAAGTTAAAAAGTTAGATCATATCTGGACGTTCTGGAATGTGTGATCATGCTAAACAGAGAAGATTTCTTACGTCGTAGACGCCTGACCGGCACTGGCAGCTGCACGAGGATGGCTTTTTTGGCCTTTTGGGCTGGTCGTGTCCACCCCCGGGGACTGGATTGTTTGGCCTCTAGGAATAACAGAAAGGTCAAGGTAATGCGCTGTTAAATTGATCAAGAGATAGTCCTTACTTTGACTTTTCCCCCGAGGCATGCGTTTTTGTCAATGGAGCCATTTGATATACGGACAAGTGGAGAAGATGTGTGGAAGTGAACCTTAGACGGATGGGGTAGAGGGGAAGGATGGCCATGTTATACTCCGCGTAGACAACAACATGTGCGGTGCTGTGGGCGTGTCGGACTGTCGGAATTTTGCCAGGCGTTTGCGTGTGTGAGGTTCGTTCTGTGATAGCGCTATGGGGTACGATGTAGTGTCACGTCAATCGGCATGATCCCCCCCCCTGACACTCAGCCGCATCGTCAATGGCAGAAGTCTTGGCGCACAAAAGTCGACTATTTACCGGAACATCACATTCTGCACGTATACAGGACAGGAACACAATCTAGAAAGAACGAGACTAAACATTGCTTTGACCAACACACACAATGATCAAACGAAAAAAAGGAAAGGAAACAATCAATGACCCTTTGAAATGACAGTCCAGACAACTAATCCACGGCTCATCTAGCTAGATATCGCCGACAGTCGGCGCGACATAGAATCCATCAGTTCTCCTGTCAAGTTCTCCTGAGCAGCACCCGTACGCACACTCTTAGACTTACGGTCCTCCATGCTCTCCTCCGCGAAACCAGCAGGACGTTTCCGCGTCTCCTCGGATCTCCGATACTCCTAGATAAGGTAATTCAAACAGCGTTTTTCGGGCGTATCCTCCATGCGATAATCCTCATCGAACTGTATGCCGTGCATGGGGTCATCTTCGCCTTGAGCCGGGCGATGGAGGACATTTAATGGTAGCTGTTGATTCTGCTCGCTCAACGATTTGGCAAGAAGGGGGATACAATTCGCCGGCCATTTAGCGTGTCCTACAGGGTGACGGGGCAATATTGTAAAGAGGATCTCACTTCCATGCACAGAGTGTGAGAGGGCCGAGAACGACTCTGATAAATGAGAGGTATCAACCTCATGAGCGTCGTCCGTATCACTACCCTCCCGATCAGCAGGTCTGTTGTCGACTAATTCTCGGGAATGCATCATGCCTATACATTGTGCCGGATCACCGGCCCAGTTTCAGAGGTAATTTTGATTGAGATAGTCGACTATCCTCAGTGGCGGGGTGTCTTGCCGCCCCGAACCCCGAGCATGGTAACAGGACACCATGAGCTCCAGCCGGTCGTCTAGCACGGGATTTGAAAGGAGCCAAGGTCTTACAGTTTCATCACTGTCGATGAAGACATAATCCATGCTAACCCACTCTCGCATAGGAGACCTACGTAACCTGCTACGCCCTGCGCCTGTATCGCCAAGTACCTAGCGGACTCGGTGGAGAGGTACGTATCTGTCAATCATAGCTGACATTCCATGGATGTCATATGAATCCAACTCGGCGAACACTACCGCATTGACATGATGGGGACGCCAATGGAGTAAGTTATAGTTTGGGGCGATGTTTACCTTATTCCTTTGAAACGGGGATAGTGCCAGACCACGTCGGGACTGCAGGACATAAACGATACTTACGGCGCGCGGACTCCCAAGTAGAGCGCTCCAATCTGTATCTCATAACTCAGTAAGTAAAAACCTGAAACAGGCTGATGATTTAGAAAATGACTAACCTGTAGGCCTACGGTTGGGTTCTGGGCGAAAACCCCGGGCAACAGGTTGGTTTTGGACTGCCGCGGGGCTATTATGCAGTGGATTAGGTAACATTTGCGCCGGAGCAGAGTCATTATCCGGTGAACTTGAATCACGTACCATTTGTGGGTGCGCAGGATCCTGACCAGGTTCGAAAGGTACATCCGGACCCGCCGCAGGAATATCACGCGGGGGAGCCTGTCCGAGCTGGCTGGCAGCAGGGATGTGACTTGTGCAGCCATTACATTTGGACCACCCACACCCGGGGGAGCCTGTCCGAGTTGTCCGACAGCAGGGACGTTTGGAACAGCCGCACCTGGGGGAGCCTGTCCGAGGTGTCCGGCAGCAGGGACGTCGACATGTGCAGCTGGTATGTTTGGACCAGCCGCACCGGGAGGAGCCTCTCCGAGTTGTCCGGCACGAGCGACGTTGCCCTAGGCAGACGGTACGTTGGGAGCAGCCGCACCCGGAGGAGCCTGTCCGAGTTGCCCGGCAGCAGGGACGTTTACATGTGCAGCCGGTATGTTTGGACCAGCAGCACCCGGAGGGGCCTGTCCGAGATGTCCAGCAGCCGCGACCTTGACCTGTGCAGCCGGTACGTTTGCACCAGCCGCACCTGGAGGAGCCTGTCTGCGTTGCCCGGCAGGTGAGACGTTGACCTGTGCAGCCGGTACGTTTGGACTAGCCACACCTGGAGGAGCCTGTCCGAGTTTTCCGGCAGCAGCGATGTTGACCTCTGCAGCTCGTACGTTTGGACAAGCTGCACCCGGATGAGCCTGTCCCAGTTGGCCGGCAGTAGGGACGTTGACTTGTGCAGCGGGAATGTTTGGACCAGCCACACCCGGAGGAGCCTGTCCGCGTTGTCCGGCAGCAGGGATGTTGACTTGTGCAGCCGGTACGTTTGGACTAGCCGCACCCGGGGGAGCCTGACTGAGTTGTCCGGCAGCAGCGACGTTTGGAACAGCCGCAGCCAGGGGAGCCTGTTCGAGTTTTCCGGCAGCAGGGATCTTGCCCTGTGCAGCTGGTATGTTTCGACCAGCCGCACCGGGAGGAGCCTGTCCGAGTTGTCGGGCAGCAGCGACCTTGACCTGTGCAGAATGTACCTTTGCACCAGCTGCACCCAGAGGAGCCTGTCCATGTTGTCCGGCAGTCGGGATGTTTACTTGGCAGCCGGTACGTTTGGACCAGCCGCACCCGGAGGAGCCTGTCCGAGTTGTCCGCCTGCAAGGACGTGGCCTCGGGGAGGATTTGGAGGAAGTTGCCCTGGGTTCCCTCTAGTAGTCGCCGCCCCCCACTGATTTGGGGCCCCTGGCGGTAGTAACGATGCGTGTACCACGACCTGCCCAGGGGGGATTGCTGGATTTGGCACTACCATTTTGCCTTTGTTATTTGTGTCATTCAACTTCCGGCAACTGTCCTTAACCAGTTCCATGACTGCCTCCTTGATATCCTCTAGACGATGCATATCATTGGCTCCCACTGCGGAGACGATGAGATCCCAGGCAGGACGCAAGGTTCTCAGGCCTGTGTATATTGGCAGGAAGTCAGTGTTAGGGAAACCTTTGGCCGTTCGCCCTGCCGGCGCAAAGCCCCTTGCTATCATCTGATCCTTTGCACAGTTCCGCCCCTCTGTCTACATTTTCTTTTGAGCCTGGACTTGTGTGAAGCCCATGTTTAGCTTGTGATCGCTAATCGCTCGACCGCCTGGGTTGGTGCGATGCATGCTGATTTCCCCTTGAAGCGACCTGGGCGGGAGTTGATCTGTCTGTCCCGGCGCAAGGACTCCGGCATTTTGCATGAATACGTACAGCATGTTGATATTTTGCGCCATGTCCGTTGAGTGTTCGTTTATATTGATAGTTGATTTGGAGATTCTAGTCTTGTGAATATAGAGGAAGTTGTGGATCTTGTGGATGTTGTGGATGTCGGATTATCCTTGGTAGGAACTTGCTGCTGTCGTGATCAACCCACATTATATATACAACTCTCAGTCATTCAAGATCGTTTGAAAGAATCACCAATTGTTTGAATTGTTTTCAAGAATTACCATGCATCCAGAACTAACTCCTCGGGCATCCCTTGGTGTTTCAGTCGTTTCCTGTGAACGCTACATGATTACCAGCTGATACCACGTGACGTCGCGACACACAGCGCTAAACCGGTTGGACGGCTGGTGATAGATCAGTTTGCACAGCGCTAGGCCCAGCATCTCCGAGTTATCCGCACCCGTTAACATCGAGACGACGACAACATCACACTACTATCACCCACACCGGACTCCCGACATCGGCGGCGGCAAATTCCATTATGCCTGTCAAATCTTCATTGTGTCGCATAACATACGAGCGTGCAGGCGCCTACGAGACACACTTGCCAAGTGCGCATGCAAATCTCGATATCGTACTCGCATCCACCATACAGAATCCACCTGCGGACGTCCTTACCGCCCGGGGGACCGACCTATCAGACGCCAAGGAACCCATCGAACCCTCCGATTCTGACTACAAATCAGATCCTGCCGGAGATACAGCCTGTAGTGAGCGCGCGACCCACCCGGTGATATGCTTAGGCGGGAACCCGAAATAGAAGTACGCGAGGACAACACATACCCGGTGGCTGCGGAACAGGAGGATTATCCGGGCGCCGGGGAAGCCATTGGAGAGGTTAAAGAGTATAAGGAAGAATGCAAGGATTTGTGCGAGCACCCATGGGCTCGGTTTGCTTCTGCACAAGGTTTCAAACTTGCATCTTGGTTCATTGAGAGCAAAGTCTCAAAGACGCGGATTACCGATTACTTTTCGAATGGTATCGGAAACTCAATATCCGTCGGTTATAGCACTAGGCATAGGTTGGAGAATCTTCTCCGATAGTTTGATCCGTATAGCCCGTATCGGCAATGGTTGGAGGGACATGTGGAGGACGGTCAGAAAACATTACCATTCTTCTATGGAACGTGCTGGACTCCGTGAGATATCTTCTTCGCCAGATAGCCTAGCGTGATGACTTGGTCAATGCGCCACGCCGTGAATACGACGAGAGCGGACAGAGAATTTAGGCAAAAATCATACGGCTGACTGGTGGTGGGACGTCCAAGTACTGCCGTGTAGCCTCTTTTATGTGAAAGCATACTAATAGATGACAGGAAACACTCCCGGAAGGGTCGACTGTGGTTCCAATCATTAGGATGTCAGATCAGACAAATCTTACCAACGTCTCCGGAGAGAAGAAAGCATGGCCGGTTTATATGACAATCCGAAATCTTCCGTCGACAATACGTAACAGACCAGGATCAATGGCAATTCGGCTTCTTGGGCTATTGCCTATTCCGCCGAAGCTTGCAAAGTCCTCTAGGGCCGACAAACTCCAGAGACCGATAATGTTAGGTGGTAGCTTCGGTGTGAGGTATTCCGACAGCTAGGACCTTAATAGTAATTTTATCGGAGAACTCGTTAAGAAGACACGAGTAATGTAGCCTAGATATAATGTTCACTTCGGTATAGGTGGTCGAAGTATTGTTAACAATATAAAAGTGTTGATAACTTATTATATTGATAAGATCTCTTCTCCACGCTTGTTGTGTCTAATAGCAGCGAAGATGCTTCGATATTTATATTCCGCGTCTGAGTAGTGGCGGTATCCATGCTAACTCTATACTCACTAAGTACCTTGCCCTCATCTCTCCGAACTTCACCTGAGCGCGAACACTGGTAGATCCGGAAAACTCTCTACCACCTCTTTTGCTCTCATGGCCAACTTATGGGTCTGCGCTTGCATTATTCCTGATGGTGTGGAAACCATGTCAGGTGTCAGCTCATCTGTTTCTCCGTTGACAACGATGGTTGCGAATTATCTTGCCCTCGTGCTCGTCGAAGGTAAATTAACTCGCTGGACAGAAGATGGCCAATCTTCTTTGCTTGGTTCGGTCCAGAATTCGGCATGCAACTGCATATCGCATTCTGCTCTTCCGGCATTACACGACTTGTCCTCGGGATCGTACCTATAGGCTTTTTCCTTCGGACTCCAGCTTTTACCAACTTGTCCTCTGTGGATACACCCGATCCACTTACTGGGCATAGTTACCTCCTTCATACTCTACACAAGTTAGTAGGTACGAGGGTACTCACTTTCGTGTGCAGCGTCCCGTTACCTTAGACCCACGCTACCGACTGTCAGTCTTCAAGTGTCCGTAACCTTGTGCGCCGTGGTCCAATTGACCTGCCTCTACTTGCATAAGGTGCCCGGAGGTCTCCCCCCGTATACCCTGCAAACGGAATCCGGTCGGAGGGACGGCCGCGACCTATACTGTGTTATAAGATGTGTTCCGTTGATAGTAATCTTTGGTGTAGGGACGTAACTACCCAGGCGGCCAGTGATGACGCACCGTCCCAACGCCGGGGCTTGAGGGGGGTGTTATCTCTTTCCTTCGCAGTTGGTGTGCGTCAAGGCAGGGTGACTTTGCTCTGTAAATCATTGCGGTGAGTCTGTGCGCCTAACACCAGCTCCCCTCTTCGAAGTGTTCGTTCAGAATACTCTATGTCTATTATACAATTTTTTCATCTATTTCGAGCTCTACATAGTAGTGGTAAAACCCATATGCGTTGGCTCGTCCACCAATAGAAACCCTTTCTTAAGTCACTCGACCTCTCTCGGGCCCGGCATCACCGGGTTCTCTCTATGAAACCTTTCCACCTCTTCCTGCGGGTTCATCATTCCTTCCGGTGGCTCCCAAGTATTCTCGTCCTGCGCGCCGCCTTTCCATTTTACAAAATACCGAAGCTCTTTCATCGGTTTATTCCTTCCTCGAAACCTTCACGTGTAGGAAATGATATCAGTCTTGACGATCCTTTCTACCTCCTACTCTAAATCTCCCGCGATCTCTTCGGGGTCTGGTGAGGGTTGTTCGCGATTTGCTCGGGTTGAGGCTCGGTAGGGTTCTAACAGCGAAATGTGAAACACCGGATGAATTTTCCACCGCGGCGATATTTCTAACTTGTGTGCCCTGCTTCCCTGCTTCTGTAACACTTTGAAAGGGCCATACAGTTTCGGACTCAGCCTCTGCGATGGTCGTTTGGTACGTCTGTTCTTCGTATTCAACATTACCAAGTCGCCGACCTCGATGCTGGGTTGTTCCGTCGCTTTTTGGTCATAATACTTTTTTCATCGATTTCCGTCTATTTTCTAGGGTTTGTTTCGCCTGTCGATGTATGGCCTGCATCCAGTGAGCATACATTGTCGCCCCGGGGTTATGAGCTTCTCTCTCTTTCATCCACTCCGTCTGGGGGTGAAAACCGTAGTTGGCAAAGAATGGGGTCATCTTGTGTGTATTGGTTGCTGAGTTGTTATAGGCCTGTCCTGCTAACTTCAATAATTGGTACCAATTGTTCTGATCGTAATTGACAAATGTCCGTAAGTAACCTTCCAGCACTTGGTTGATTCTTTCAGATTGACTGTCAGTTGGAGGGTGGTAAGCCGTCGACATGCGTCGTTTAACTACTAGCATTTTGCACAATGATTCCCAAAATTCGCCGGAAAACTTCGCGTCCATGTCCAATATGATCTTGGTCGGCAATCAGTGAAGTTTGCAAACTTTCCGAAGGAAGGTGTCCGCAAAGTCCTTTGCGGTCGCTTTTTCGTGGAGGCCGATAAAATGAGCCATCTTGGTGAACCGGTCTACTATGACCATGATCTCGGTCTTACCTCGCGATTCCGCTAGTTGCGTGATGAAGTCCGTCGATATGGAGGACCAGGCGGTATAAGGTACTTCTAAGGATTGAAGTAATCGGTACTTAGCATGCCGTGGGGATTTATAGTGCTGACATTTGTCGCCGGATCGTACATAGTCTCTGATCCAATCTGCTAGCCCTTTCCACTAGAAATCCCTTGTTTCAATCTCAATCATTTTTTCCTGTCCGAAGTGCCCTGCTACTAGTGAGTCGTGACAGCCTTGGGCTCTCTCGGTCTGAAGCGCTTCGCTTTCTGGAATGTATAACCCATTTTTGTAGTATCGTAACCCGTCCTTTTGTATCCATTCGCCCCGCATCTTTTTCCCACTCTGTCTTAACCTAACCAGTTCACGGCCTCGGTCCTGGCACTTCTCATCCTCCTTGTCAGCCACTCTAATTTTGTCCAGAAATAAATCGTTCATTGTTCGAGTTAGGGCTGCATTAATGTGAGTGCTTGATAACATTTCTCTTTCTTTCATTAACCGAGGGTGATAGCCGATATCAGCTGCATTAAAGAATTCGTTTTTGCTTGTGTGCGTGTCAAGGAAATCGATTTTGACTTCTTCTTCTTTAGCCGTGATGGATCCCTTAGGGTTCATGTCACGTGATCCAAAGCCCATTTTGCCTTGCTCGTTTATTCCCAGATCGTCTACTTCCGGGGCGTCGGCGTTGGCAACCTTTTCCACTCTGAGTTGCGCTATCCGAACTCCTGCCTTAAGTACGCAGTCCGCTTCGCCATGATTTCGAAGTATGACGTTGACTTCTCCGGTGTAATCTGTATCTATTACACCACCGCCCACTGATATTGCCATCTTCCTAGCCATACCACTTCTTGCGGCTAGCCTTTCGTAGGTTCCTTCCGGCAATCCTATGGCAATACCCGTCTCCACCATTGTCTGTCCTTTTGCTGGTACCATGCCGTCTGTCAGGGCATAGATGTCATGACAGGCTGCAAACCGTGATCCTTTCGTCGGGATTATCGCCTTGTCCGAGAGCTTCATAATTCTCAGATTTCCAGGGTCGCGTCTTTCTGGGATGAGAGCTGTTTCCGCACTTCGTTTTTAATGAATTAGTGAAATTTGAATATGTTTAGATTTCAGAATTGACTGTTCACTGTGACGAGCTCCTTCCTCAGGACTGTACTCTGGCCGTCTACATAACGTGTCGGGCCTCCCGCCACGGCTTCCCAGCCGGTAGACTATTTTGAAGTTATAGTTGGTTAACTCCTGTGCCCATCGGATTTGCCGTTGGTTCCATACTTTTTTGGTCTTGAAGGACTGTAGGTTTTGGTGGTCCGTGTATACAGTTACGGGCTCTTTTTCCCCCCAGAGGTATCTTTTCCATTCCTTGAACGCTCCCATTATTGCGAGTAATTCCTTGTCATGTATCTCGTAGTTTCTTGCCGCGCTGTTCAACTTTCGACAATGAAAAGCCCCTGGGTGAAGCCGTCTCCCTTGGTACTGTGACAGTACGCCTCCTAGCGGGAAGTCGCTTGCGTCTGTCTCGACCACCGTTCTTCTTCCTGGGTAGAAATGCGATAAAATTGGTGCCGTTGTAAACCTCTTCTTCAACTCCTCAAACGCGTCCACCTGCTCTCTTCCCCAGTGAAAATCCTTTGGGTTTCCCTTCAACGTTTCGGTTATTGGTTTGCAGACCTTCGAGAAATCCTTGATGAATCGTGGGTAAAGGTTTGCGAATCCAATGAATATCTCAACTTCTTTAACTGATCTCGGGCGTGCCCAATTTTGAATGCGTTTCACTTTTCCATCACTCATGGTGACGGCCGCTTGTCTTGACAATGTATCCTAGGAACTTGACCTCATCTTTGTGGAATACCTACTTCTTCAATGAGACAGCTAAGTCGTGCTGGTCGAGCCAGTCAAGGACTTTTTGGACTAGTTTGATATGGTCGTCCATATTCTCGGAGTATATTAGGATATCGTCTAAGTATACGACTACTCCGTGGTCCAAGAATTCCTTAGGATTTTGTTCATCATTGTCTGGAACATTGCGGGAGCATTGACCAGCCCGAAACACAGGACTTTGTATTCGTACTGTCTGTATCCAGTACGAAAAGCTGTTTTATGTTCATCGCCTTTTCTCATTCGAACAAGATGGTATCCATCTTTTAGGTCAAGCTTCGTAAATACTTTTGCTCCTGCAAAGCGGTCTCGTAGTTCATCCATGAGCGGTAGAGAGTATTTATTGAGGATGGTCAATTTGTTGAGGTTCCTATAATCTACGCACAATCGTAGACTTCCATCTGGTTTCGGAACGAAGAGGATCGGAGCGCCGTCAGGGGATTCGCTATCAGTGCTCTTGCCCTCTACCATCATTTTCTTAATGTATTTATCGAGTTCGTTCAACTGGTGTGCCGACATTGGGTAAATCGGACCCGATGGGGGCTCGGCCCCTTCTTTAAGGTTGATGGCATGGTCGAAGGTTCTTCAAGGTGCCAACGTCCTAGCTTTTTTCTCTTCAAAAAGCTCCTTATCCGGCCAGTATGGTTTGGGCCGCGCCTCCAACTGTACTCCTCCTTCTTCTTCTCGTTCAATCCTTCCTACGTACTGTGCTTCCTCATGGTAATCCACAGTTTCATCCCATTCAAACATATCCGCCACTGCCTCATCTTCTATATTAACGTGGCACTTTGCTGCTTCAAAGGCCTATTTACGTTCGTCGGCCATATTTTTAAGGGGGTGTTCATCATGCCACCACCCAAAGGGTATGATTAAGTCATACCTTCCTGCATTCGCAATTGCGCAGGATGTCATACTTCGATGACTGTTCGCACCGATTTCAAGGATAATAGGATGAGTATAGAATATTCCTCCGGTAGGCGCGGTTTCGCCATCGAACGTTGTGATTTTTAACGGTGAATCCCTAGCTTCGGTCACGATTTCGAGCCGTCGTGCGGTGTTTTGATTCATGAGAAAGATGTTTGAACCGGAATCTAAGAGTACACTTATCGCGTGTTTACGTCCTTTTAATTCAATAAATGCCTTCCCCTCAGGGCAGGCGTAATGCTCAGGCTTTTTAAGGATCTAGAGCATTCGCTCGCTTCTTCATGAAATCTTTTCATCGTCGCAGTTACAAGTAGCGTGGGGGTTTGTTACCGCGCCTGCGCAGTTTCGGCTCCTAAAGCCTCCTCAGAAAAACGTTTTTTCAATAAGTCTCTAATTTTTGAATATCGGGCAGCCCACTAATAGCGGTCTTTACCTCCTGCCGAGGAGTTCCGATATTAACGGAGTGGTGGTTCCCTAGAGTACCCCTCGAGTTCGCGACTAGGGTGCGCGGCCATTTATCGTCAACTTAGCCCTCATGTGAGGCTGTCCCCTGTGACAAATCCAGCGTACCTCGGCCATCGAGTTTGGTCTCAGTCGCGAGACCCCCTCAGACCCCATTTGTCAGTCATGAACCTTGTGCCCAATAGAGGCGCCCCCAGCTTCTATTTGCCTGGCTATTTTACCCGGAGAGAAAGTCAGGTTGCCCTGGATTTCGACCCTCCTTCGCATGACGTGCTACTCAAGTTCCATTCCGACCAATAGTAAGCTTCTTTTCCCCTTTTACTCTCGTCGACCCCTATCTTCACTTGTAATTTTTTATGGCTCCTGCCGTGAGCACCGACTTCCCATTGTTGGACGTAAAATGGCAACCGCTATCCATTGGTCTTTTGCCTTCCGGTGGCATATCGTCTCCGACTACCCCGCAGGTCTTTTGATTCAAGGCGGCAACCTCACTACCCGATCACCGTGGTTGTCGGTACCTGGATAACTTTTATAAAATGTCGTCATCGTCAAAGGCCCAAGCTGGGTGACTTTGCGCCGCCCGTCTTGAGCTTTCTTCCTGGCGGTCAACGGCCACAGTGGGTACCTGGGGACATCGTTTCGGTGCGAATGCGGACTTTCGTTTGGGCTTCGATTGCCCTCGGTATGTAGCCGACACTTGTATCGGTTTTCGACAGTATGTCCAGGTGTGGTTTCTCATTCCGCCCTGCGCGCATTCGTTGCCAGATATCCGTTTTCGACAACTTCCTGATCGACGCCCTGATGTGCGTTTGCCCACACCTTGTGTCTAACCTCTCCCGCTGGTGCAACCGACCCTTCATTTTTCACCTTTCTTTCCCCGGCCTTTGTTTTCTGGGAGTCCACTTTTTCCTTGGCCATGTTCTGCCTCTTCACAGGCTTTGCAGTGACCGTTGGCTACGAATCCTCGAATTGCGTTTTCTCGCCTCTTGTCGTGCCGGAGGGACTGCCGCCTCGAAGATCTTTTGTTTCCTTGAAATCTTCTTCCGCTCGGGTAACGGTCCTGACTGCTTCTAACCATTCCCCATCATCGACCTATTCTCGATGTGAAAGCCGTCGCAATGCTTCAACGGGAAGTTCGTCTACAATCATTTTTCTCCAGGCTATCCCGGTGACTCTTGCCAGGATATTGAGATTTTCCATTTTCATCAAGAATTTGGCGACATCACCGCGATATTTGACCGATCCCAGTTCTGTTAGGGATTTTTCCCCTTCATGGGTGGGTCCGAAGCGTAGCAGGGCTTGTTCTGCAAAAAGCTGCCAGATCTCGTATCCTTCTTGGCTCGTATAACCTATTTCCCCGGTTATTTGTTGTTGGTAGGTTAACACAAACGGTGGGACTTCTTTACCGTGCATTGGGCTTATGGCGTATCGAATTCGTGGTCTCTTGTTCTCCCACTGCCAACTGTTTCGACCAAAATAATCCGTCCATGTTAATCGCCACATACGTATATCTTGGTGTTTCTCATTTCTAAACAGGGCAGGGGGTTCCACTGGGACTCTTGTTCGTTGTCCGAAGGCGTTGGCCATGACACGAGAGAACAGGTAAAAACTGTTCATCGTTCTCGACGTCGTAGTCGTCTTCCACTGGCTAGGGTGAGGGTCTCTCGTCCCGTCTTCCTTTCCTATTCTGATCTAGCTTCCATCAACATCCTTCCTCTTCATCATCGGGGTCCCCTGCCCCTCCTCCGCCTGGAGCTCCCGTCGCTCCGTGTCGTGGAGGTGGTGGTCTGTTAGGTGGTAGCTTCGGCGTGAGGTAATAGGACAGCTAGGACCTGGATCGTAATTATATCGGAGAACTCGTTAAGAAGACACAAGTAATGTTGGCTAGATATAATATTCACTTCGGTGTAGATAGTCAAAGTATTGGTAACGATATAAAAGTGTAGATAACTTATTATATTGATAAGATCTCTTCTCCGTGCTTGTTGTGTCTAATAGCAGCGAAGATGCTTCGATATTTATATTCCGCATCTGAGCAATGGCGGTATACATGCTAACTCTATACTAACTAAGTACCTTGCCTGCAACTCTGCGAACTTCACCTGAGTGCGAACACTTGTAGACCCTGAAAACTCTCTATCACATTTTTTGCTCCTATGGTCAACTTATCGGTCTGCGCGTCTGTTATCCCAGATGGTGTGGAGACCATGTCAGGTGTTGGCTCATCCGTTTATCCGTTGACAACAATGGTTACGAATTATCTTGCCCCTGTGCTCACCGGGGGTAGTCTAACTCGCAGGACCGAAGATGACCATTCTTCGTTGGTAGGTTCCGTCGAGAATTCGACACCCGACTGCATGTCGTATTCTGGTCTTCCGGCATTACACAACTTGTCCTCGGGATCATACCTATGGGCTTCTTCCCTTGGACTCCATCTTTTACCAACTTGTCCTTTGTGGATGCACCCGATCCACTTACTGGGCATAGTTACCTCCTTCATACTCTACACGACTTAGTAGGTACGAGGGGACTAACTTTCGTGCGAAACGTCCTGTTACCTTCGACCCACTCTTCCGACGGTCTGTCTTCAAGTGTCTGTAACCTTATGCGCCGTCGTCCGATTCACCTGCGCCCACTTGCATAAGGTGCCCAGGGGTCTCCCCTCAGATACACTGCGAACAGGATCCGGTCGGACGGACGGCCGCGACGTATACGGTGTTATAGGATGTGTTCCGTTGATACTGGTCTTTGGTGTTGGGACGCAACTACCCAGGCAGTCAGTGATGACGCGCGGTCCCCACGCCGGGGGTGGAAGGGGGTGTTATCTTTTTCCTTCGAAGTTGGTGTGCGTCAAGGTAGGGCAACTTTGCCCGGTAAATCCTTACCGGGAGTCCGTGCGCCTAACACGAGCTCTTCTCTTCGAAGTGTTCGTGCCGAATACTCTATGTCTATTATACAATCTATCTTCCATCTCGAGCTCCAGATAGTAGCGGTAAAAACCACCAGCGTTTACTTGTCCACTGATGGAAAAAGTTTCTTATGTTACTCCACCTCTCTTGGGCCCGGCATCTCCGGGTTCTCTCTATGAAACCTTTCCCCCTCTTCCTGCGCGTTCCTCATAACTTCGCGTAGTTCCCACGTATTCTCGTCCTCCGCGCAGCCTTTCCATTTTACAAAGTACCAAAGCTCTTTCATAGGTTTATTCCTTCCTCGAACCTTTCGCGTGTAGGAGATAATCTCCCTCTTGACTATCCTTTCTACCTCCCACTCTAAATCTCCCTCGATGTCTTCGGGATCTCGTGGGGGTTGCTCGCGATTTAGTCGGTTCGAGGCTCGGTAGGGTTCCAACAGCGAAACATGAGACACAGGATGAATTTTCCACGGCAGCGATATTTCTAACTTGTATGCCCTGCTTCCCTTTTTTTCTAACACTTTGAAAGGGCCATACAGTTTCGGACTCAGCTTCTTTGATCGTCGTTTGGTGCGTATGTTCTTCGCATTCAACATTACCAAGTTGCCGACTTCGATGCTGGGTTGTTCTGTGGCTTTGCTGTCGTAATATTGCTTCATCGATTCTTGTGTATATTCTAACGTTTGTTTCACTTGCCGATATATGTCCTGCATCCAGTGAGCAGACATTGTCGCCCCCGGGTTATGAGCTTCTCCCTCTTTCATCCATTCAGTCTGTGGATGAAAGCCCTAGTTGGCGAAGAATGGGGTCATTTTACGTACGTTAGTTGCTGAGTTGTTGTAGGCATGTTCTGCTAACGGCCATAGTTGGTACTAGTCGTTCTGATCGTAGTTGACAAATGTTCGTTAGCAGCCTTCCAGCACTTGGTTGGTCCTTTCCGTTTCTCCATCAGTCTGAGGGTGGTACGCCCTTGACTTGCGCCTTTTAGCTCCTAGTATTTTGCACAATAATTCCCGAATTCGCCGCAAAACCTCTCGTCCTTGTCCGATATGAGTTCGGTCGGTAATCCTTGAAGTTTCCAAACTTCCCGAAGGAAGGTATCGGCAACATCCTTTGCGGTCGCATTCTCGTGGAGGCCGATAAAATGAGCCATCTTGGTGAACCGGTCTACTACTCCCATGATCTGGGTCTTACCCTGCGATTCCGGTAGTTGGGTGATAAAGTCCGTTGATATGGAGGACCAGGCGGCATAAGATACTTCTAATGGTTCAAGTAATCCGTACGTGGCATGCAGTGGGGATTTACTGTCTTGACATTCGTCGCAGGATCGTACATAGTCTTTGATCCAATCTGCGAGTCCTTTCCAGTAAAAGTCCCTCGTTACTATCTCAATCGTTTTCTCATATCCGAAGTGCCCTGCTACTAATGAGTCGTGACAGCCTTGACCTATTTCCGTTTGAAGGGCTTCGTTCTCGGGGATGTACAAACGATTTTTGTAATATTGTAACCCGTCCTTTTCTATCCATTCGTCTGGCTTCTTTTTCCCGCTTTCTCTTAACCTAACCAGTTCACGGCCGCGGTTCTGACACTTCTCATCCTCCTTACCAGCGACTCTAATTTTGTCCAGAAAGGAATCGTTCATGGTTCGCGTCTGGGCTGCATTGACGCGAGCGCTTGATAACATTTCTTTTTCTTTCATTAACCGAGGGTGATAGCCGATATCAGCTTCGCTAAAGAATTCGTTTTCGCTTGTGTCCGTATGAAGGAAACATATTTTGACTTCTTCTTCTTTAGCCGGGATGGATCGCTTGGGGTTCATGTCACTTGATCTGAAGCCCATCTTTCCTCGCTCGGTTATTCCCAGATGGTCTACTTCCATGGCGTCGGCGTTGGCAACTTTCTCTACTATGAGTTGCGCTATCCGATCTTCTGCCTTAAATACGCAGTTCGCTTCGCCATGATTTCGAAGTATGACCTTGACATCTCCGGTGTAATCTGCATCTATTACACCACCGCCCACTGCTATTCCCATCTTGCTAGCTATCCCACTTCTCGCGGCTAGCCTTCCATAGGTTCCTTCCGGCAATCCTATCGCAATACCCGTTTCCACCAATATCTGTCCTTTTGCGGGTACCATCCCGTCTGTCAGGGCGTAGATGTCATGACCCGCCGCGAATCGTGATCCTTTCGTCGGAATTATAGCCTTGTCCGAAACTTTCATTCTTCTGAGGCTTTTGGGTTCGCGTTTTCCTGGAATGATGGCTGTCTGTGTGCTTCGCTTTTGATGAATTACGGAAATTTGAAAATGTTCCGATTTCAAAATTGACTGTTCACTTTGACGAGCTCCCTCCTCAGGACGGCACTCCGGCCGTCTACTTAACGCATCTGGTTTCCCGCCTCTGCTTCCTGGTCGATAGCCTATTTTGAAGTTGTAGTTTGTCAACTCCTGTGCCCATTGAATTTGGCGTTGGTTCCAGACTTTTTTGGTCTTGAAGGACTGTAGGTTTTGGTGGTCCGTGTATACCGTCACGGGCTCTTCTTCACCCCAGAGGTATCTTTTCCATTCCTTGAATGCTTCCAAGATTGCGAGTAATTCCTTGTCATGTATCTCGTAATTTCTTTCTGCACTGTTCAATTTTCGAGAATGAAAAGGCACGGGGTGAAGCCGTCTTTCCTGATATTGCGACATACGCATCCGAGGGCGAAGTCGCTTGCGTCTGTCTCGATCACCGTTCTTCTCCCTGTGTAAAAATGCGATAAAAATGGTGCCGTTGTAAACCTTATCTTCAATTCCTCAAACGCCTCTTCCTCCTCTCTTCCCCAGTGAAAATCCTTTGGGTTTCCTTTTAACGTTTCGGTTATTGGCTTGCAAACTTTTGAAAAATCTTTGATGAATCGAGGATAAAAATTTGGGAATCCAATGAAGATCTGAACTTCTTTAACCGACCTTGGGTGTGCTCAATCCTGAACGCGTTTCACTTTTCTATCACTCATGGTGACGCCGCTTGTCTTGACAATGTACCCTAGGAATTCCACTTCCTCTTGGTGGAACACCGACTTCTTCAACGAGACTGCTAAGTTGTGCTGTTCAAGTCGGTTGAGGACCTTTTGGACTAGTTTGATGTGGTCGTCCATATTTTCGGAGTATATCAGGATATCGTCTAGGTAGACGACTACCCCGTGGTCCAAGAATTGCCTTAGGATCTTGTTCATCATTGTCTCGAACGGTGCTGGAGCGTTGACAAGCCCGAAAGGCATGACCTTGTTTTCGTACTGTCCGTATCGTGTACGAAAAGCTGTTTTATGTTCATCGCCTTTTCTCATCCAAATAAGACGGTATCCATCTTTTAGGTGGGGCTTCGTAAATATTTTGGCTCCAGCAACGCGGTCTCGTCGTAAATCCATGAGCGGTAGAGGGTATTTATTCAGGATCGTCAATTTGTTGAAGTTTCTATAATCTACGCACAATCGTACACTTCCATCGGGTTTTGGAACCAAGTGGATCGGAGCGCCGTAAGGAGATTTGCTATCGGCAATTTTTCCCTCAGCCATCATTTGCGTGAGGTACTTATCCAGCTGGCTCAACTGGTGTGCCGACATTGGATAAATCAGACCCCAGGGGGTTCGGCCCCTTCCTTAAGGTTGATGGCGTGGTCGAAGGTTCTTCGTGGCGCCAACATTTTGGCTTTTTTTTCTTCAAAAGGCTCCTTATACTGCCAATACGGTTTTGGCAGTGTCTCCAATTGTACTCCCCCTTCTTCCTCTCCTTCTATCCGTCCCACATACTGTGCTTCCTCATCGTACACCACAGTTTCATCCCATTCAAACATATCCGCCACCGCCTCATCTTCTATATGAGCGTGGCACTTTGCTTCTTCAAAGGCCTATTTACGTGGGTCCGCGATATTTTTAAGGGGGTGCTCATCATGCCACCACCCAAAGGGTATGATTAACTCATACCTTCCTGCATTCGCAATTTCGCAGGATATCATCCTCCTGTGGCCGTTGGCACCGATTTCTAGGAGAATAGGATGGGTATAGAATGTTCCTCCAGTAGGCGCGGTTTCGCCATCGAAGGTTGTGATTTTTAACAGTGAATCCCTAGCTGCAGTCGGGATTGCGAGCCGTCGTGCTGCGTCTTGGTTCATGAGAAAGATATTTGAACCAGAATCTAAGAGGACGTTTATCGCGTGTTTTCGTCCTTTGATTTCAATAAATTCCTTCCCCTCAGGGCAGGGGTAGTGCTTGGGGTTTTAATGGGTCTAGAGCTTCCGCTCTGTCCTTGATCAAATCTTTTCATCGTCTGGGTTACAAGTAGTGTGGGGGTTTGTTACCGCGCCTGCCCAGTTTCGGCTCTTAAAACCTCCTCAGGCAAACTTTTACAATAAGTCTCTAATATTTTGATAGCGGGCAGCCTAGTACTAGCGGTCTTTACCTCCAGCCGAGGAGTTCCCATATCACAGGAGTGGTGGTTCACTAGACTATCTCTCGAGTTCGCTACTAGGATGCGCGGTCCTTTATCGTCGACTTAGCCCTCATATGAGACTGGCCCCAGCGAGGAGTCCACCGTACCTTCGCCTTCGAGTTTGGTCTCACTCCCGAGACCCCCTCGGACACCATTCGTCAGGCATGAACCTTGTGCCGAATAGAGGCGCCCCCAGCTTCTATTTGCCCGGCTGTTTTACCCAGAGAGAAAGTCACGTTGCCTTGGATTTCGACCCTCCTTCGCGTGTCGTGCAACTCAAGTTCCGTTCCGACAAATGGTAATCTTCTCTTTCCCTTTTAGTCTCGTCGACCGCTTTCTTCTCTTGTAATCTTTTATGGCTCCCATGGTGAGCCCAGACTACCCATTTTTGGAGGTAAAATGGCAACCCCTATCCTTTGGTCTTTTGCCTTGCGGTGGGATATCGTCACCGAATACCCTGCAGGTCTTTCGATTCGAGGCTGCAACCTCACTACCGGATCACCGTGGTTGTCGGTACCTGGATGACTTTTTATAAAATGTCGTCATCGTCAAAAGCCCATGCTGGGGGCCTTTGGACCGCTCACTTCACGCTTTCTCCCTTGCCATCAACGGCAACAGTGGCTACCTGGGGGCGTCGTTTTGGCGCGTATTCGGATGGTCGTTTGGGCTTTGATTGCTCTCGATACACCGCCGATACTTGTATCGGTTTTCGACAGTGTTTCCAAAGATGGTTCCTCATCCCGGATGGTGTGCATTCGTTGTCCGATTTCCGTTTATCGACAACCTTCTGATCGACGCCCTGGTGTGCTTCCAACCACACCGTATGTCTAACCTCCCCCGTCGGTGCCACCGACCCTTCTTTCTTCACCTTCCTTTCCCCAGCCTTTTTCTTTTGGTAGTCCGCCTTTTCCTTAGCCATGTAGTGCTTTTTTACACATCTAGCGGTGACTGTCACCTTTGAATCCTCGAATTTCCGTTTTTCGCCGCGTGTCGTGCCAGAGGGACCTCCTCCTCGAAGATCTTTTCGTTCTTTGAAATCTTCTTCCGCTCGGGTTACGGTCCTGACTGCTTCTAACCATTCCCCATCGTCGACCTATTCTCTATGTGAGAGCCGTCGCCATGCTTCTACTGGAAGTTCGTCTTCAATCATTTTTCTCCTAGCTATCCCGGTGACCCGTGGATGGATGTTGAGATTTTCCATCTCCATCAAGAATTTGGCGATATCACCGCGATAGTTGACCAATCCCATTTCTGGCGGGGACTTTTCCGCTTCATGGGTGGGTACGAAGTGTCGTAGGGCTTATTCTGCAAAGACATGCCAGAACTCGTACCCTTCTTGTCTCGTATAACCTATTTCTCCGGTCATTTGTCGTCGGTAGGGTAACGCAAACGGTACGACTTCTTTCCCGTCCATTCGGCTTATGGCGTACCGGATTCGTTGTGCCTCGTCCTCCCACTCCCAACTGTTTCGACCAAAGTAATCCGTGCATGGCATTAGCCACATGCGGATATTTTGGTGTTTCTCGTGCCTAAACATGGCAGGGGGTTCCGCCGGGACTCTCCTTTGTTGTCCCAAGGCGTTGGCCATGACCCGTGAGAACCGGTTAAATTCGTGGTTTTCGGCGTCATAGTCGTTTTCTTCCAGCTGGGGTGCGGGTCTCTCTTCCCGTCTTCCTTTCCATCCCTCGTCTGGTTTCCTACCAGACCCTTCTCCGTCGTCATCGGGGTCTCCTCCCCCTCCTCCGTCTGGCGCTCCTGCCGCTCCGTGTCGTGGTGGTGGTGGTGGCCTTCCTCCACCCGCCCCCGAAGCCTCTGGTGTCGGATCTGACACCTTGCCTTTCCCTTTCACTTGTCCCAACAACTGTTCCACCAGAGCCTTAAGCACCGCGATTTCGCCATCTTGGGCTTCTCAAGACTCCTGTTGTCGTTGCAACTCATCCCTTACGAGATTAATACTCATCTCGTGATTTTCCATCTCCCGTTTATGTTGTTCGTTTATTCGAATAATCTCTTGGTCTAGGAGTAGGTCTCTATGCATAGACTGTTCACCAGTCCCCTGCACAGCTTCGTGAAGATGGGAGGTGACTGCCTCATGTCTGGTTTGTCTCTCGTCCGTCTCAGCCAGTCGTTCCGCGACCTGGGTTGGGAAGCTTTCCTGGACTTTTTGCGACTCCAAGTCCAAATGTTGTACTTGTTCGTCTATTCGGGTCAGTTCTCGACCAACTATCAGGACCCCGGACTTCAACTGATTTTTGACGGTCACCAGTTCTTGTGCCATTAATAAGATATTGGGCGGAAGGGAGCTGAACCCAAGATGTTCTCTATCTTGGCTTGTGGTGAGTTTTGGGTCAAAGCGGGGGAGGATTTGGTCTAATCTTCTGATCCGAACGGCCATGAGGGATTCGCCGGTAGGCTCGGGCGTTCGGCGGCTCCCTCTTTGAGCCTTGCCTCCATATTTCGCCATGAAGCCTAGGCCAATAGGGGATCGGGGTATCTGTTCCGCCGAATGCGATCGGACGAGGTGGGTGACGGTGGTTTCCAAGCTGGAAGCTTGAACGGAGGAGAGCTCAGCCCCTTCTTCGCTTCCTCCTCCACCTTCTTCCTGTTGCCATTCCATGACTTCAGGCGCTTTGGGGTCAGAAGCCATCTCAATGGTTTCTATAAGGAAAACTTATCTTTTGTTTCCTCCCCACACTGCTGGTATCTCAAAACACGGACTTGAGTGTTGATCGTCTTGAGGGTAAGGGGTGTACCAAGGGGAGTTTAATTTCTCCGAGGGTCGGTGGTAGACAAAGTTTTCACAGTGCTGGTATTGGTATAGTGCGGTGATATCTTCGAGTGTAACGGTGTTCTCTGGGTTTATCCACCAGAAATACGATTCGTGGTAGGGCTCTTGAGTCCCTCATTCGGGTGTAGGAGTGAGGACTTTGTTTATTGCGATAGTCCTCTGTGGTCTTGGTTCGAAGGGTTATTGGGTTTTGGGAGTATGAGAGTCTCTGCGCAACATTTGTCTGGGTAACGATGAGACGTATCAATATACTGTTAGGTGGTAGCTTCGGCGTGAGGAATTCCGACAGCTAGGACCTGGATCGTAATTATATAGGACAACTCGTTGAGAAGACACGAGTAATGTAGGCTAGATATAGTATTCACTTCGGTGTAGATAGTCAAAGTATTGGTAACGATATAAAAGTGTAGATAACTTATTATATTGATAAGATCTCTTCTCCGTGCTTGTTGTGTCTAATAGCAGCGAAGATGCTGCGATATTTATATTCCGCGTCTGAGCAATGGCGGTATACAGGCTAACTCTATACAAACGAAGTACCTTGCCCGCAACTGTGCGAACTTCACCTGAGTGCGAACACTCGTAGACCCAGAAAACTCTCTATCACAGTTTTTGCTCCCATGGTCAACTTATCGGTTTGCACGTCTGTTAGCCTTGATGGTGTGGAGACCACATCAGGTGTCAGCTCATCCGTTTATCCGTTGACAACAATGGTTACAAATTATCTTGCCCCCTGGCTCACCGGGGGTAGTCTAACTGGCTTGACCGAAGATGGCCATGCTTCGTTGCTTGGTTCGGTCGAGAATTCGACACGCGACTGGATGTCGTATTCTGGTGTTCCGGCATTACACGACTTGTCCTCGCGATCGTACCTATGGGCTTCTTCCCTCGGACTCCATCTTTTAACTTGTCCTTTGTGGATGCACTCGATCCACTTACTGGGTATAGTTACCTCCTGCATACTCTACACGACATAGTAGATACGCGGGGACTAACCTTCGTGCGAAACGTCCTCTTATTTTCGACCCACTCTTCCGACTGTCTGTCTTCAGGTGTCTGTAACCTCATACGCCGTCGTCCGGTTCACCTGCTTCCACATGCATCAGGCGCGTGGAGGTCTCCCCTCATATATCCTGCGAACAGGATCCGATCGGACCGACGGCCGCGACGTATACGGTGTTATAGGATGTGCTCCGCTGATAGTGGTCTTTGGTGTTGGGATGCAACTACCCAGGCGGCCAGTCATGACGGGCCGTCGCAACGCCGGGGCTAGAGCGGGGTGTTATCTTTAGCCTTCGAAGTTCGTGTGCATCAAGTTAGGGTAACCTTGACCTGTAAATCCTTATGGGGAGTCCGTGCGCCTGACACTGTCGCCGGGTACTGGGTGTACCCAATGGAGTTTGATTTCTCCGAGGGGGTGTGATAGGTGAATTCTTTACCGTACTGGTATTGGTATAGTGCGGCTATGTCTTCATGGGTAACGGTGTTTTCTGGGTTTATCCACCCGAATTAAGCTTCGTAATAGGGCTCCTGTGTCCCTAATTCAGGTATAGGGGTGAGGACTTCTTTTATTGAGACAGTCCTTAAGGGTCGTGGTTCGAAGGGTTTTGTGGGTTTGGGAGTATGAGTGTCTCTGCCAAACATTCCTCTTGGTAACGATGAGAAGTATCAACATACTGGTAGATGGTAGCTTCGGCGTGAGGAATTCCGACAGCTAGGACCATGATCGTAATTATATCGGAGAACACGTTAAGAAGACATGAGTAATGTAGGCTACATATAATATTCACTTCAGTGTAGATACTCGTAGTATTGGTAACGATATAAAAGTGTAGATAACATATTATATTGATAAGATCTCTTCTCCGTGCTTGTTGTGTCTAATAGCTGCGAAGATGCTTCGATATTTATATTCCGCGTCTGAGCAATCCCGGTATACATGCTAACTCTATACCAACTAAGTACCTTGCCCACAACTCTCCCAACTTCCCCTGAGTGCGAACACTCGTAGACCCTGAAAACTCTCTACTACACCTTTTGCTCCCATGGCCAACTTATCGGTCTGCGCTAATCATTATTCCTGATGATGTGGAGACCACGTCAGGTGTCAGCTCATCCGTTTATCCGTTGACTGCAATGATTACGAGTTATCTTGCCCTCGTGCTTGTCGAGGGTAGTCTAACTCGCTGGACAGAAGATGGTCATTCTTCTTTGGTTGGTTCTGGTGAGAATTCGGTATCCGACTGCATCTCGTTTTCTGGTCTTCCGGCATTACCCGACTTGTCATCAGGATCGTACCTATAGGCATTTTTCCTCGGACCCCATCTTTTACCAACTTGTCCTCTGTAGATGCACCCGATCCACTTACTGGGTATAGTTACCTCCTTCATACTCTACACGACTTTCTAGGTACGAGGGGACTAACTTTCGTGAAAAACGTCTCGTTACATTCGACTCACTCTTCCAACTGTCTCTCTTCAAGTTTCTGTAACCTTATGCGCCGTGGTCCGATTCACCTGCTTCCACCTGCATAAGGTGTCTGAAGGTCTCCCCCCATATACCCTGCGAACAGGACCCGGTCGGATGGACGGCCGCGACGTATACGGTGTTATAAGATGTGTTTTGCTGATAGTGGTCTTTAGTGTTGGGACGCAACTACCCCGGCGGCCAGTGATGACGTGCCGTCCCAACCCCGTGGGTGGAGGGGGGTGTTATCTTTCTCCTTCGAAGTTCGTGTGCGTCAAGGTAGGGTAACTTTGCCCTGTACATCCTTACGGGGAGTCCGTGCGCCTAACACAAACTGACAGAACCAATCAAGTGCTGGAAGGTTACTTACGAACATTTGTCAACTAAGATCAGACCGACTGGTACCAACGGCTGCCGTTAGCCGAACATGCCTATAATCCCCTCACAACTAACGCACATAAAATGAAGCCATTTTTCGGCAACTACGGCTTTCGCCCACAAACGGTGTGGATGAAAGAAATAGAAGCTCATATCCCCGTGGCGACAATGTATGCTTACGGGATGCCGTTCATACATTGACAGGCGAAATAAACCCTAGAAAATACATGGAATCGAGGAAGAAATGTTATGACCGGTAACACACGGAACAACGCAGCATCAAGGTTGCCCACTTGGTAATGTTGAACGCAAAAAACATATGTACCAAACGACTATCGAAGAGGTTGAGTCCAAAGCTGAATTGGCTCTTCAAAGTCCTAGAACGGAAAGGAAGCCGGGCATACAGGCATGAAATAGCGCCAAGGTGGAAAATTCATCCGGTGTTTCATGTTTCCCCGTTGGAACCCTATGAGTGCTCGAACACCCCAGCTCGTGTACAACCACCACAAGATTCTGAAGACATTCAGAAGAATTTCGAGAGGGAGATAGAAAGGATTGTCCAGAGCGAGATCATTGCTTAGATACCACAGGTTCGAGGGAGGAATATGCCGAGGAAAGAGCCTCGGGATTTTGTGCAATGGAAATGCTGCGTTGAGGATTAGAATACTTCGGAGCCACCCGAAGATATGAAGAACGAGGAGGAAGAGGGGGAAAGTTTCATGGGGACCATCTGGAGATGCCAAGCCGGGGAGAGGTCTAGTAACCTAAGAAAGGTTTTCCATCGGTTGACATGTAAACGCCAGTGGTTTTTACCCCTACTATGTGGAGGTTGAGACGGAAGATAGATTGTATAATAAAACATAGAGGATTCGGGATGAACACTTCGAAGAGGGGAGCTCTTGTGAGGCGCACGGACTCCCCGCAAGGATTTACAAGGCAGAGTTACCTTGCCTTTACATGCATGAACCTCGAAGGAAAATAGATCAGAACCCCCTCTAGCCCCGGCGTTGGGCCAGTGCGTCATCACTCACAGCCGGGGTAGTTGGGTCCCAACACCAGAAACCAATATTCCTGCAACGCATCTTATAACACCGTATACGTCGCGGCCGTCTGACCGACGGGATCCTGTTGGCAGGATATATGAGGGAGGGGCCTTGAGCACCTTATGTGGGTGGAGGCAGGTGTGTCGGGCAACGGCACATAAGGTTACGGACACTCGAAGAGAGACAATCGCCAGAGTGGGTCGAAGGTAACAGGACGCTTTGCAAGACAGTTAGTCCACTTGTACCTACAAAGACTAGTAGAGTCTGATGGAGGTAACTATGCCCAGTAAGTGGATCAGGTGCATCCACAAAGGACAGGTTGGCAAAAGATAGAGTCTAGGGGAAAAAACCTATTGGGACGATCCCGAGAACACATGGTGTAATGCCGCAAGACCAGAATACGATATGCGGATGCATGGCCCATTCTCGACGGAACTATCTACCCAAGATTGGCCACCTTCTGTCCAGCGAGTTAGAACCCGCGGTGAGCACGGGGGTATGATAATTTGTAACCATCGTTGCCAACGGATAAATGGATGAGCTGACACCAGACGTGGTCTCCACACGATCAGGAATAACTGACGCACAAACCCATAAGTTGGCCATGGGAGCAAAAGGTGTGATCGAGGGTTTTCAGGGTCTATGAGTGTTCACACTCAGGTGCAGTTCGCAGAAATGTGAACAAGGTACTAAGTTAGTATAGCGAGAGCATGTATAAGGCGATTGCTCAGACGCGGAATACAAATATTGAAGCATCTTCACTGCTATTACAAACAACAAGCACGGAGAAGAGATCTCATCAATACAATAAGTTTCTACTTATCTTTACCAATCCTTCCACTATCTATACCGAAGTAGCCTTTATATCTAGCCTACGTTACTCGTCTCTTCTTAACAAGTTCTCTTATATAATAACGACTCAGGTCCTAGCTGTCGGAATACCTCATGCCGAAGCTACGACCTAACACTCCTGTTGCTCCCCCTCGTCGCATGATTAATCATTGAGTACAATACAAACAACTCAGGAGGGTTGCGGCCGGCCCCTACCCCCGCTATACAAAAACTCTCCTTTGTTCAACACAACTGCCTCGGAAGCTGGAATCTGTTTTCTTCTCTTTGTAACAGCCTTCAACTCAGACCCCATTACCTTCATTTGTTTTGTTGCAAGACCCCCTTGTTTTTCGCAACCCCCTACTATTGTTTCGTGTGTTTAAGATGTTTGCCCCTGAGATAATTTCTGTTGTGGCCTCCAAGGTTGCATGCTATGTTTACCATGGGTTTTTACAGACTGATCCTATTCTCCCAGTGTTTTGTGATTGTTCTCCTTGGATCGCAGTTGATCTGCATACGTCCTCAGGACTGTTTGATTTAAACCATCCAGGTTTGAGATTGTATAATGGTTACTCAACCAATAGTACTTCTTCTGTTGTTCAAACCATTTTCTCTGAGACCAGGTTTCATGATCAAAACTTGCCCCTGGTGACTTCAATATTCGCAATCCCCTATCAGACCCCCTAAGGGAATAATCTGCCTCAGGGGTGGCAATTTCAGCTTCATACTTTGATAACGCCACCGATTGGGGTTTTTCTCTTCTAAATACCTCTGGGGTTCTCACCTGCTTTCCCTTTGTGGCCAAAAACAGGCCCTGTGTTCTTGATTTGTCATCTACCAATAGTGCAATAGCACTTGTTTTTCCCTGTGCTCTACTCATCTCCGTAGTACTGGCTCTGACCATGTTCCAATTATGATTTCCTTGACAGGCCCTCTGCTACGCCCCTCCCCCCTCTCCTCAAACTGGAAGAAGTCCGATTGCGCCACACTAGCTCCAGCCCTACAGCAGATGAAGATACGTGAACCCCCCTGTTAGGCGCACGGACTCCCCGTAAGGATTTACAGGGCAAGGTTACCCTACCTTGACGCACACGAACTTCGAAGGAAAAAGATAACACCCCCCTCCAGCCCCGGCGTTGTGACGGCGCGTCATCACTGGCCGCCAGGGTAGTTGCGTTCCAACACCAAAGCACACTAACAATGGAACACATGTTATAACACCATATACGTCGCGACCGTCCGTTCGACCGGGTCCTGTTGGCATGATATATGAGGGGAGACCTTCGGACCCCTTATGCAAGTGGAGGCAGGTGAATCGGACGACGGCCCATAAGGCTACAGACACTTGAAGACAGACAGTCGGAAGAGTGGGCCGAATGTAACGGGACGTTTCGCACGAAAGTTAGTCCCCTCATACCTACTAAGTCGTGTAGAGTATGAAGGAGGTAACTATGCCCAGTAAGTGGATCGGGTGCATCCACAGAGGACAAGTTGGTAAAAGATGGAGTCCGAGGGGAAAAGCCTATAGGTACGATCCCGAGGACAAGTCGTGTAATGCCAGAAGACCAGAATACAACATCCAGTCGCGTGTTGAATTCTCGACGGAACCAACCAACGAAGAATGGCCCTCTTCGGTCCAGCGAGTTAGACTACCCTCGGTGAGCACGGGGGCAAGATAATTCGTAACCATTGTTGTCAACGGATAAATGGATGAGCTGACACCTGACGTAGTCTCTACACCATCAGGGATAACAGATGCACAGACCGATCAGTTGACCATGGGAGCAAAAAAGGTGTGGTAGAGAGTTTTCAGTGTCTACGAGTGTTCGCACTCAGGTGAAGTTCGCAGAGTTGCGGGCAAGGTACTTAGTTAGTATAGAGTTAGCCTGTATACCACGATTGCTCAGACGCCGAATATAAATATCCAAGCATCTTCGCTGCTATTAAACTCAAAGCACGGAGAAGAGATCTTATCAATATAATAAGTTATCTACACTTTTATATCGTTACCAATACTTCGACGATCTATGCCGAAGTGAATCATTATATCTAGCCTATATTACTCGTGTCTTCTTAACGAGTTCTCCGATATAATTACGATTAAGGTCCTAGCTGTCGGAATACCTCACGCCGAAGCTACCACCTAACACGCCCCCTCTTCCAACTCAAAATTCATAATGGGCATGGTTTGTCCAGCATTTGTCCTCTATCACCTCTCTACTCACCTTGCACACACCTGTCAAGTGTCCCTCAGTACACTCTAAACCAGGGTTGAATGACAACTTGTCAGTTCTCAACCAGGACCTATACGAAGGGCTACAATTGCACCGTTCGCCGCACTCTCACCAGTCTTTGCCAGAAGCGAAGGCCCGGCACTTTACATATTGTAAGACTATCAAGAAAGCCACAAAAGACCACTGGAAGGAGTTTCTTGCCAGTGTAGGAACCCAGGATATCTGGACTGCCAAATACCTCTCTGCTGGGCAACAGCCTGACTGCTTTCTCTGGTTTCCCGATTCATTGACACAGACCGAAATAAACTCTCCCCTATTGCCTCACTTCTTTCCCAAAGACCACCCTACTCCCACACCCAACATCTTAAGCTCATTCCGGAATTTCTCCCCACTCTCGCCGCAAGAAATATGCATGGCTCTCTTCTAATCATCCCACACTTCAGCCCCGAGACCTGATCAGATCCTATGCGGCATTTGGAAAATGGTCAACAAGACCAACCCTTCCCTATTGCTATACCTCCTTGGCCCCCTGGTCATATATTCCTTACATCCATCCTCACTGAAACAAGCCAATGGGATAGTACTATCTAAATCCAGTAAACCAGACGACTTTGCCAATCAGTCCTTCTGAGTCATATTCCTCCTCCAGACAATTTTGCAAATCCTGGAGAGGATTGTAGCTTCAAGACTCTCCCTTCTTGCGCACTCTGTGGGATTGCTGAGCCGCAACCAATGTGGTTCCCTCCCGAGCCTCAGCACATTCCATGCATGCACCGCTCTGACCCATGAGATTACCAGTCTCCAGCAGCCCTCCTCTAAAGCTTCTACACTCATTCTTGACATTAAGGGGCTCTTCAATAATATTGCATGAGTTGTACTAACATCATTGATGAATGGCAAGGTTCCACATTATTTGGTTTCTTGGGTTCGTTTATTTTTGGCAGATTGCAAGTGCCGCTTGATTTTTCAAGGCTCTCCTAATATTTTTCTTCCTGTTGAAGTTGGCACCCCACAGGGGTTCCCTGGCTCTCCTTTGTTGTTTGTAATATATGTTTGTGTACTTCACATGCCTGTTCCTCACTGGATTAGGTGTTCTTATGTTGATCATTTTGCCGTTAGCATTGGGTCATTGTCCTACCGGAGGAACTGTCAGATGTTTCAGCATCTGTACGCCATACTAAAATGAAGGCGAAGCTGGATAGACATCTCCTTCGCAGTTCTTAAAACCGAACTCTGTGACTGGCGCACACTAAGCGATCGAGACACTACTTCGCGCTCACCTCTCTCACTACATGGGTCATCATTGCACCCCTCCTTAAGCATCTGATGGCTTGAGTACTGGCCTCCACTCTCATTTGAACCCTCTACCCATTTTCCAAAGCCCTTAGCCCTCGCACAAGGATGTTTCTCTATTATCAAACAACTATCCCCACCAGGAATGGTCCTCTCACCGCATATGAACCGTAGACTAGCATCTGGTCTGGTCCTCCCAATCCTAACCTACAGGGCAGACTTGTTTGCCCTAATGCATCCACCCTTGGTAAGATGGGCGTTCTTTGGAACAAGGTCCTAACATGGGTCACCAACTGCTTCTACTCCACCCCAGTAAGCATCCTCCCATGCAAGGCATGTCTCCCTCCACTAGAGTCCCTTCTCCCACACAAGAGAAAACTGACGGCATTTAAGATGGCCTGCCTATCACCACTGATCAACCCAGCAGCCAAAATGCCTGCCGCCTTCCCCGCAAACAGCCAGAAACGGGCCACAGAGTCTCTCTGTCCTCTACTTGTTAGACTGAAAGAAAACTATTTACCACTACGATGGTACCAGCATAGACCAGTCCCTGCAGTTCAGTTCCACTTGCCGATTGATGCCATGTGCTATTCACTCTGCCCAGTGGTAGCATGGCTAAAGCACCTCCTCCCCATCGATGCAAGACCTCCTGCTAACTGTGGGTCATGAAGGTCGTACCCTGAACTGAAATCAATGTTAAAAGGACAACTTCTTCAAGACTGGCCTTAGCAGTCACCACCCCACCGCCTCTTTACCACCCGTACATGCTGACACTGATCCCTCACCTCTTGATAGGCCTCGACAGAGTCACAGCAGGGAGAATACATCAATGCGGGTGGGTAAATCCTACTCAGCCACCCATCCAACCTGGAGTGAGAAAGATCCAGACCAAACCAGCCCCACCTGCCAAAAGGACGCAGTGACCTTTGAACATGCGATCCTATACTGTGAACTCAAAGTCTGACAAAGAGCCGGTCACCTCCCTGACACGCTTTCAGTGGGTCAAGAGTAGACTCTCTGGACAAGTAAAACCTGAATATTGGGTCTTGCCAACTCCATCCGTGCCACACAAACTGGCTTCCCTCCTGTGATGCTTCTCAGAAGCGGATATCCTACACCCTTACCGCCTGCAGATTAGCCGGGTAGTGGTTGTATTCCTAACTGTTGAGTTAAGACTTTCTGTACTTTTTATAAGTTTTTCACTTGATTGGCCTATATTTCTTTACTTTGGTAAGCAGACACCATTTGTGGTACTAGGGCGAAAGTTTCCACCTGGGAGAATTTTGCATGGTTATTTCCTTTGTATTATTTGTTTGTAATTGATGTTTAGTTTATGCCATAGCTAGCGCTGCAAGCAAGTTTCTGTACATTAACAGCAAATATATTAATTAAATTAAACAAACAACAAAACAAATTCCGAGCTTTACTAATACCCTCCATCTCCTCAACACCTCCAAACCTTGAAATCTCAACACCACAAGATTATCATCACTTCTTCCCACTCTACCGCCCATCATGTTTTGATCCCTAGGGGGTGATCAACTCTCCCTTTTCTCTGAATGCCCCTAGGTCTATCCTTTGGGTGCATCCTCTCCTTCTTTCCATCTTTTGCTGCTGGGTTTCATCGTCTCACAATGTTGTTTTCTATCCCTACTCCGCAGATGCCTCGCCTTGCTTAGCACTCTACGGTTGGGCACACTTACTTTTAGACCCATATTTCAGACAGCTGGGTACATAGTTTGCAGAGGGGAAATAGTTCAACAGGCCACGGTCGCTTTCCCCATACGCCTCTTAAAGAACCAGCTGACACCTGCCTTGTTAGAAATTACCACCATTACGGATAGTTTCCCCAGCAAAGAAGTTGATCTACCTATCCTCTTTCCTATCCACACAGTCGGATTGGCTGGCAACCTACTGCCCCGTCCCCCTGCTGATACCCTACGGTCGCACTATCCACTGCTGGCATCTTAGTACCTTAGCTGGGTTCTTACAGCACTATCCTCCTTCCACTATAGCCTCCCACCTCGGTTACGCTCTGTCTTGGAATAGCACTGCCTCCTACACTTTTGCTAATGCCTCTGTAGGATATAATCTCCAGCATGACCAAAATATTTTGGGGTTATAGCTGGCTCTACTCTTTGTTGTATGTTTTGATTTTTGGCTTTGTAGTTTCCTATCCTTTCTGTCACGCCCGGCCACATGGGCCTTAGCTTAATTTTCCTTGTGTTATTGGGGGCCTGTGGGAGGGTTTCCTTATGCTTTCCTGCTTATGTTTCCTGAGTTTGGGGGTTCTTTGGGGCATTCATTTCTTGGGGCATGAATCTGCGGTTAGGCCCATCCTACAGGGTCCTGGGTACGGGATTTTAACATGTTTACATGTTCCACTAATTGTACACAGGAGTGGGCAGTGCAGGATTTCTTATGTTTAGTTTGATCTATATGTGGTTTATACCATTTGATTTCAGCTCCGCCATTGGTTCAGAGTCTGATAGGCTATACTATCGTATTCCTCTGTTTAGTTTACTTTGCTCGCAGTTTATATCTAGAATTCCAGGTATGGAATGGTTATCTAGCGCTAGGGGAGGTTGAGCTATGACTCTTTGTTCTTGAAGGATTAAAGGATTCCGGGCTGTGTGCAGCAACAAGTAATGATTGTCATTGCGGAAATGGTATCGCTCTGGATTTATGTATTTAAACCAGTCTCCTGTGTTAGACGCAGAGACTCCCTGTAAGAATGTAGGAAGCAAGGTTACCCTACCTTCATGTGCACGAACTTCAAATAAAAATGATAATGCGCCCCTCCAGCCCCGTCGTTGGAATAGCGCTTCACCACCATACCATTCGGTAGTTGCCTGCCAACACCGATAACAACTATCATTAGAAGACATCTTATAACGCTGTATATGTCATGGCTGCCCATCCGACCGGGTTTGGTTCGCAGGATACATGGAGGGAGACCTTCAGGCACCTTATGCAAGTGGAAGCAGGTGAATTGGACACCGGCGCATAAAGTTAAAGACACTCAAAGACAGACTGTCAGAAGAGTGTAGAGTTCTTTACGGGGCGGACGGGGCCCCAAAAAATGCCGGCCCCGGGCCCTTTTCCCCGCCCCACCCCACTCAACGGCCTGGGGTGGGGTGTGTTTTTCGGCATTCCCTGCGCCTGTCCCCGCTCAGGCCCCCACTCCACGCATACCCCAGATGGGCCCCTGTTAAAAATAGGTGGTAACAAATGGGGCCCCGTGCAGGGAATGAGTGCAGGTGGGCCCCGGACGGGGGCGGGGCGGGGATTACCCGAAAATACCCCCCCCGCCCCGCCCCGTAACAAACACTAGAAGAGTGAGTTGAAGGTAACAGGATGTTTTCACAAGAGTTAGACCCCGTTTACCTGTTGGATGGGTGGACGGGGTGGATGTGAGAGAACTTGTGCTATTCTCAGATGCGCGCCGCTGCTAACTTAATAGGACTCACAAACATGTGTACGCAACTAGTGGTTTACCCTCAACGCTGTCCTATGTTCTCCTCAACACAAGTAGGGCGGTTGCCGGTACCCTACTTGACTCAGCACTCCCCCTACGGGTGCCACCCGTAAACATGCCCATATTATACTCCCTCACACTCCACCGTTCATCAGCAAAAAAATCTTTTTCACAAGATGTATCAAGCCTGTGTCCGGACGAAGGCAGGCCGCTCTTTGCCTCCCGTCTCTCCGGATCTCCTGAGCCCTGGATGCCTTTCATCTCTTGAATCTGGTGCGCCCAGACGCCCCACTTTCCCTCCAAAGCGTCTGACGCGCTCCTTGCAACCCCACCGCCTCCCAGCGCCTTCCTGTTGTATCCGCCCCCTTATCTTCTCGTCCACAGGCCTCCTGCCTACTCTTACCAACTGCACGCATCCGGCGGCCCTCCCAGATCCCGTCCCACCTCTAGCAACCTAGATCAGTCCGCTCCAGTCCGCTGACATCCTACGTGGCACTTTTCTTAGCCGGCGCCCTACTGTCACTTCCCTAATTCCCTTACTGTTCACAAGATGCCCGGCGCGGCCGCCATGGAGCCCCGCTACTTTGCCTGGCTTCGCCCCAGGAGAGAATAAATTGGTATTATTAATCATCTGCAGAACTCACGAGGCCGACTTGAAGCAGGACACTTTCTAAGGGAATCTCTCCCTTAAGTGGCCGGCTTCAACTCGGCTGCCTACTCAATTCAACCTATTTAAAATATTCCCTTAAACGCCCGCAGATCGTATATTACCCCCGCAGCCGAGTAGAAGCTGGACACTCAATATGGGAACTGCCATCTTAAGTGTAGGGCTTCCACTTGGCCGCATATTCATGCAGAACAATTCAACCTGTTTAAAATATCCCCTTAAACGCCCCCGGATCGGCTAGTACCCCGGGCGGCCGAGTTCAAGCCGGACACTCAATATGGGCACTGCCATCTTAAGTGTACCGCTTCAACTTGGCCGTATATTCATGCAAAACAATTCAACCTATTTATAATATTCTCTTAAACGCCAGCGGATTGTGTAGTACTCCGGTGGCCGAGTTGAAGCCGGTCACTCAATATGGGAACCTCCACCTTAAGTGCCCAGCCTTAACTCGTATAAATACTAGACATAATTGGATAGAATAATTTAATATATTTCATTAAACATCCGCAGATCAATCCTGTGATTCACTATCCATTGCCTCTCCCTGCGAGGAATTACCTGCCCCTGTCCGATGACTGCCCCTATACTGACTATTCGCATGTCTCGACCATTGACCCGCCTGCGGACTCGAATATGTCTGCTCGCAATGTGAAATCTGCCACTATTGACTGGATCAGTATGTAAACCAATGCCAACCGATGAACAGCTCCCGCCTCACTGAGAATATTTCTTATCTTGAAAAGTGCTAGCAAGCGAGCCACCACCTGTTCTTGTAAAGCTCCATAGTTTGCTTCCCCACCAGTCTGGACCCATACCCAATCATTTCTGGGGCCACAGTTACGGAATGCATTTGTTCCAGTGCAGCAGGCCCGGTGGATCTGGAACCTGTCAGTTTCCTGAAACTCGGTGACTGGAATTTGAAGCTGAGCAAATCCTTCTACAGGGAGTAACCCTAGTGCGGTGGGGTCCACTGGCAACCGCCGGTCATGCGCAGCAGTCTGCCTAGTAAAACGTAGTATCTCCTGCATCATGTCGGAATAATGAATATTGAGGGTTGCGCATAGTTTGGTCAGCGTGCTGGTGTTCTTCATACGGACATTGAGAACCTGGCGAGCCATACTGTGACTTGAAAAAGCCCGCATTTCCATCCCACTATCTTCAGCCATGATGACACCTTTAACTTTAGAAAGTGGTTCTATAGTCTGCAACCTCATTCCTAGGGCATGTTGGCGGCCATATTGCGACAAGATCTGCCGGGAGGCGTCATTCTTGTTTCACCTGCGGTATCAATCTTTAATCTGATCCTTATATGCTAGTTCACCGAACTCTGTTGAATACATCAATATCGATCCAAAACGCCGTACGTTGGAGGCAAAGTGAGTCAGGTAGTGCATCTTGATGAAGTTGAAGTGGTTCTCACGCAGTATCAAATCGGCCTGCCGATCGGACCTTTCAACCCTCTCTTGATCAGCCTGTCGACAGTGATTAGCGACGGTTCTATGGTGGACTTCTTTAGCACGCTGATCCGCCTTCAGTTCCCTTATCTCCCGATCCAGGTGATCTGCTTAGGTGCGAGTAGCCTTGGAGGTACGGAACTCGTGAAAAATGTCCTTTGTCTGGAGAAATGTCTGCAGGTAGCTTTCCATGTAGGAAAGTGTGTCTGGTGTATGACTCCGATATTCAGCCATGAGAGAGAAATCAACCAGCGCGCTAACACACTTCAAATCGCTCTTGAAATCATGATACTCATAACTGTCCGGATTTCGCAATGCGGATGCCAATACGGCCGGAATACAATGGCCGAGATTGCGCATCTTCTCCCTACCATTGTGTGATTTCGCGATAGGCCTTCTTCGGTACGCTAAATCCGGAGTAAGGAGGAATGTCTTTCCAAACATCATCGAACGCCTGTTGTCCTTTATGCTTTTTCAGGAATCCTTCCACCCATTCCATCATATGTTTCAATAAGCCAAGGTAGATTTTGTGCAAGAGGTCCGGCTTGTGTAGGTCCGTGGGGCTTACTCAATCCAGTCCAATGAATACATTGTTTGCTATTTTGACGCCCAACCGCTGAAAGTATTCTGCAATGCTGGCCGCTTCTGCAGGGTCATGCCTGAAGGCTTTCTCCCTACATCGCATGTTGTCGCCGGTCTCATATATCAGCCGCGGATCACCCCGGAGCTCCTCGCACGGAACCTCACACTTTGGGCATGACTTACGGCCTACTCCTTCCAAGGCTGCATGCTCAGCAGGATCTGCGATCCTGCCCGATAAAATGGGAAAACAAAGGCGTGTTTTGCTGTCCGCACAATCCATTACCGTTCCTTCTGGGGCAACCGGCTGTAATGGTGCCAGGACAAGATCGAAGACAGCCCGCAGGGTATCCGCATTTGTCTACCGCTGGGCTTCTTTGGCACGGGCTGATTCGCCTGTGAACTTTGGGGGTACTGGAAGCAATGCCAGAAGCAGGATTGGCATCTTGGCAGGGCTGTTTCTCGTCCACGAAACGATATTGCCGATCGTCATGTATACTGGCCAGGCTTTCTCATCTCGTGAGAAATTGGTAAGGTGTTTCTTGTCCGATAATCCATAATGGGAACCACTGTTGACCTGGAGGGCAAAGTTTTCTACCAAGGAACTGAATAGGCTTTTAGCACTGGAACCACCTCTCCCAAGACCTCTCAGGCCCTATCTCATACCTGTAGATCCCACCCCCAGACAGGCGTATGCATCCCTAAATATAAGCGCTCCCCACGCGAATCATATTCGCCAATAGGTCCGTAAACTATATCCGAGCTATACGCGACCTGGCGGATCAGGTAGCGGACACAGTCACTAATATTTCGATAATAGAAAGTTGCTGCATGTCGACCATGATCAATACTTGCTTCCGCCCACACCAAGTATTCACGAAAGTGGTCCAGTACGTCATGGGGTTGTCGCAAGGTATCGGCGGACCGGAATGATCTGCTATATGTACCACCCAAACCTTGGGCAAAGTACGCGTCGATCTGCGACCTGGCTACCTTGCTCCGGACAAACAAGCTCGCCAAATTAAAGTCCTCTTCAGATGAGAAAGGGCTCCAATGGTCATCGGTCATGGTCTTGTTGAGCTCGGTATAGCCAGCAACTTCGCCGAGAGGTCTGCCGGCACTGGGAATAGATTCTTGACCCGAAGGGCGCGCGCAGACCGGTGGGTGGAGACGTCCTCTGTGTCTGAATTGTTGTGCATATCATCTATCTCACCGCTTGCTGTATGGATATCGGCGATCTCAAGCCCGGGATCAGATTTGTAGTCTGAGTCGGTCATGTTTTCAAGTTCATCATGAACAAAAGTAGGTCGTGCTGTGGAGGAGGCCGCGTCTGCAATCGCATGGCGGGATAAAATGATATCAAGAAGCATTGTGTGAAGCTGGTTTTCGTATTCAGCGCCTTGTTGATAACGTCACCTGCTATAAGGACACCTTGTTGTCTTGGAGGTTATCGTGTGTGGTGTTTGTTTGTTTCTCTTTCAAGTAGTCTGGCGGATGCGTGAGCTGATGGGCAGACGGACTGCAGCGGACTTAGTATCTTTCAAAGTGAAAGGGTGGTTTCTTTCAAGGGGTAAATTGGGAAACTTCAAGTTTGTTTAGTCTGATAACGAACATGTCCGGACATTCAAGCTGCTAACCGGTATTCACGGTTTAACTTGTAAAACCTATTCTTTGTTAAGAGGATGCTAACCCTATTGTGTGCAGACTGAAGAGATTTGGAAGCGTCTTGGCTCACAGGTCGTGGCTCGCATGTGGCTCGCATCCGGCTCCGTTGAGGCTTAAAACCTTATCTGAACCCTATCCTGGGTATGTCTTTGTGCCTCGATCACATGACTTTTCAAGATATCAATATTCAAGTTTGTACAGGGTACAATCCTATGAACCCCACTAAAACCATCCTCGTGCGGCCTATATAAGCTCTCACTTTCCCCCCCCTTCATCTTCTCTCCACATCCTTTTCCAAAATCACAATCACATCTTCGATCCGCCAGCCCATCCTAACAGGACCCATGGTGCTCAGCACAACCTCTCTCGCCCGGAGTACCACTAGTATATCCTCAGCTCATTTCAGATTTACCTATCTGCGTTTCCCTAGCTAATAACCTTCTCTCGCAGCCGTTTACCATCAGCAGAACTGGCTTTACTATCGGCTAGGCCCACTCTATTTCCATTTTCAGCTCTTCCACAATCCTTCATCCTCAAATGTACCAGCATCTGCTAGCGGTTATCTTTCATCCGCGCAGGGACCTTTTTTGTTTAAAATAAGCCGCTTTCCGATCCAGCAACCACCCCCCGCCCCGACCAGTATTACAATGGCAGCCTCGAAGGTTGGCCTGGCCTCCCTTTTGAAAAATTGGCGGCCTTTAAAAACGCCGGCGATGTTAACTGGTCTAAGCCCATTTGCGGCGTCCCCCACCCACAAACCTATGGTCAGGAGTATAAACCCAGGCGAAATGCTATGAAATGTAAGATGGAGCAAGTCAGGATCCCGGGGTGGAAGCAGAGTACAGCCGCCCAATGGGCGGCCATTCTGGCATATGCTATTACCCTCCGGCCTGTTAGCAGGAGGTCAGGACTCTGGCAGGCTAATAACCTCCTTGGTGAACGTTGAACCGAATGCCTTGACCTTTTGCTAAAGTACATAGCAAAAAAACATCAGCGTATCTAAACAGACATGTTGAAAGTGCAGCCTGTTGCCGCTATTGGGGTTGCGGACCCCGCCCCCGCCAGAAATGATCGTAGGTTAGCCCCCAGCGTCCGTATTAATGTTCCTATATGCTAATACAGCTCCTGCAGGTATCGCCGGTCCGTACTATGTCCGTCTCTGGGTGGATCGGCCATCCGAAGTCCGCCCAAGCAGCCCACTTCCTGCCGGGATGGACAAAATCCAGAGGCAAACGCACGAACATGTTTACTAGATGGAGCTAACTGAGCGCACCCTTGTGAACCTCATTGCCGGCATAGACAGAATCTTGTCACCTGGATTCGGATATCGTATGCTCGTTGGTGCGAGAGGACCGGGTACACGTTTGCTGCGAGACGATCCTGAGGAGCCATTGCCGCTTGCTAAAATGATCCAAATCACAAATAGCAGGGATGTCCGCATATGGTGGTCCATGAATCCACCAAGCGAACCAATCGATCTGCTCTTCTGTGCCCATCGCAGCACCAATACGGAAGATAGCACCCCTGCTCCTGGTGACCTGCGGTTTGATCCACGCGATAACCGGGGCACCCCTTCAGAGGAGGCGTGGCCCAGGAGCAATGAGGAGCCAAACTCTGACGGCCACCAGCCAGAGTCGTCAGCTGCGGCCACAAAGCGAACCACCTCATCGAGGACCACCACGAGCCGTAATACCACAAAAACGACTGGGAGAACACACCGCATCAATTCGGCGGAGGTTGGCCAATCAGAACTAGAGTCTGATGTCACTGCCTATAGGGGCCTCGATTTGGTCAAGGGGCGATCCCGGCCCCGGATTCCGGCCCTACATCATCTCCTCGTAAGCAAGCTTCTCTCCCTTGTGCTAACTTGGGCACTCGTGTTTTGAGTTCTTGTAGACAAAGAGGATAGGTGACTGACCTAAAGAAAGAACCTCGGACGGAAGCAAATACCAGTGGTAAACGCCACCTGGCGGTCATGCAAGAGGCTGATGAGCCATACAGTTCGGATGAAAGTCCGGAACACGACCGGGAGGTGGCCCGCCATGTGGAGGCAATGGATGCCGGCATTGCGGTTGAACCGGACACGCTCGACAGGGAGCTGAACCTGACTCCCCTACCTGCTAACAGGCCTGGTCCACCTAAAAGTCCTCCGTCGTTGACTCCCAATCTGGGCCATGTGGCGTCCCCCTCTGAGCATGCAGCGGCCAGAAGGTCCGCCGAGCATCTTTTGATGCTGGCCTCAGGGGGCGAGCAGCCTGTCAACACATTGGCAACTCAAGTTGGTATGCCCGGCAAAATCCATTCCCTCTCCGATTCAGCTCCAAGCGATGTGTCTGCAGATATTGCGGCAGCTGGAGGAGCCGGAAGAGAATTAAGCCCAGCCGCTGAATCCCCAACCGACCCAAGTGCATGCTCTACACCTGGTAATGTTAGGTGGTAGCTTCGGCGTGAGGTATTCCGACAGCTAGGACCTTGATGGTAATTATCTCGGAGAACTCGTTAAGAAGACACGAGTAATGTAGGCTAGATATAATGGTTCGCTTCGATATAGATCGTCGAAGTATTGGTAACGATATAAAAGTGTAGAATAACTTATTATATTGATAAGATCTCTTCTCCGTGCTTCTTGTTCTTAATAGC
>Ga0307513_10000545_pt1 | contig 53833 bp, 46 predicted proteins | sample 15_EM_MG_FD_202174 | JGI IMG/M metagenome (GOLD analysis project Ga0307513, IMG submission 202174) | Populus trichocarpa ectomycorrhiza microbial communities from riparian zone in the Pacific Northwest, United States - 15_EM | ecosystem: Host-associated > Plants > Roots > Unclassified | place... | reverse complement strand
GGGAACCCCGAACCCCATTCCCGCACCATCCGACTGGCCGCTGCCTCGCCGACCACCTCGGTGGCAACCGCGGCGAAGTCGTCGTCCCAGCTACGGGTGGCCGCGACCAGCCGGGCCTCGAGGGCCACCGGGTCCAGCTCCGGAACCCCGGCGCCGGGCGGTACCCGGATCACGAAATGCAACCTGGCCAGGACGGATTCGGAGACCCGGGCGGTGTAGTCAACGGTGGTCCCGCCGATCGCCTCGCGCAGGATCTGCTCGATCATCAGCCGGACCTTGGTGATGTACCGCTCCCGGGGCAGGAACACCAGGCAGGAGACGTAACGGCCGTAGTCGTCGACGCGCAGGAACAACCGAGTCCGACGGCGCTCCTGCAACTGCATGACCGCGACGGCGATCGTGTAGAGATCGTCCACATCGATCTCGAACAGTTCGTCCCGCGGATAGGTCTGGAGGATTTGCAGCAGGTCCTTGCCCGAGTGGCTGTCCGGGGAGAACCCACCGCGATCGAGGACGGCGGCCACCTTTCGGCGGACCACCGGGATGTCGAGCACGCTGCCGGTGTAGGCGGACGACGCGAACAGCCCGAGGAACCGGCGCTCGCCGATCACCTCGCCGTCCGCGTCAAAGGTCTTCACCCCGATGTAGTCCAGGTAGCCGGTGCGGTGCACGGTCGCCCGGGAGTTGGCCTTGGTCAGCACCAGCAGCCGGTGCTCGCGGGCCTTGGCCCGAGCCTGCGCGGTCAGCCGACCGAAGCTGCTGGACTCGGCCCGCTGGTCGTGCCGCAGGATGCCGAGCCCGGTGCCGTTGCGGCCGATCAGGACCTCTTCGCCGTCCCGCTCGGTGAGCGCGTACTCACGCAGTCCGAGGAAGGTGAAGTGGCCGTCCGCCAGCCATTCCAGCAGCTCGACGCCCTCGGCGACGTCCTCGGCATCCAGCCCGACCGGTGGCGCCTCGCGCAGTTCGGCGGCAATCTGCTCGGCGGCGGAACGCATCTTCGGCCAGTCCTCGACCGTGACACGGACGTCTTCCAGTACCCGGCGCAGCGAGTGCTCCAGGGTGGTGAGTCGGCTGGGATCGATCTCCCGGTCGATCTCGACGTGGATCCAGGACTCGAGGGCGGCGTCCCGGGGCAGTGCCGGATGGTTTCCGGCCCGCGGCGGCAGGTCGAGGACCTCGATCATCTCGCCGGTCACGTCCCGCCGGATCACGAACTGCGGGTGGATCACCAGGTGGATCTGGCAGTCCAGCCGGGCCAGCTCGCCATTCACCGAGTCAACCAGGAACGGGACGTCGGCGGCGACGATCTCGATCACGGTGTGACCGGTCGTCCAGCCGTCGCTGTCCTCGGTCGGCGTGAAGACCCTGACCACGGACGTGCCCTGCGGCCGATGGGCCGCGGCCGCCCGGTGCGAGAGGGCCAGCCCGGCGAGGTCGTCGGGACGGCGACCGGCCAGGTCCTCCATCGCTACGTTCTGGAAATAGCGCTCCAGGAACCCGATCGGATCCGGCGGTGCGTGGTCATCACGCTCCGCGATCACCGCCGTTCGGCCTAATAGCGCTTGTCGATCACCTTCGGTCGTCGGCAGCATTAAAGCCCTACCGGACACCACAGCAAACACCCCGAACCTCGGAGACAGCGGTGCGCGGAGAATGCGCACCTGGCTGGCGACCCTACTCTTGCCAGCGGGGGTGACCAGCCGGTAGCCATTCTCGCCGCGCTCCCCCAAGTTGACGATTCGTGCTTCGCTCACCGAGAGGAGTCACGCGTGCGCGTGACCGCCGAGATCCACTACGCCGCCGGACCCGGGGACGTCTTCGCGATGCTCACCGACGAGGCCTTCCAGGATCGGAAACTTGGCCAGACTGGTGCACTTTCCTGGGAAGTCGAGATCCGCGCCGAGGCCGGCGGGGCCGTCATCACCAGTCGGCGCGAGCTGCCCACCGACCAGATTCCGGACGCTTTCCGGGCCCTGGTCGGGCAGCAGATCAGCATCTCCCAGACCGAGACCTGGGGGCCCGCCGGATCCGACGGCGACCGCACCGGCACGCTGTTGGTCGAGGTCAGCGGTGCTCCGATCCGGATGAACGGGACGCTTTCCCTGTCCGGCTCCGGCACCGGTACGGTCGAAGTCGTGGACGGCGAACTGAAGGCCCGGGTGCCGCTGATCGGCGGCCGGATCGAGCGCAGTGCCGAGCCCGCCGTGCGCGCCGCGATCGACGCGGAGGAGCGGATCGGACAGGCGTGGCTGGCGGAACGGTAACCGGATCCAGGACGGTCCGGCTGGGTGCTCCGGACGGGCCGGTGCAGGTTCGGATCTGGCCGCCGGAGGTCGAGCAGCCCGGATCCGCCACCCTGCTCGCCTTCCACGGCTGGACCGACTCGTCCGAGGTGTTCGCCCCGCTGGCGGCGGCACTGGGCCGGCGTTGGCCGGTGGTGGCCCCGGACGCCCCGGCACATGGCGGCACCCCGCTGCGGGACGGGCCGTACGTGATCGCCGACCACGCGACCTCCGCGATCGCCGTCCTGGACGCCGTCCGGCTCCCCCGGCTGGCCGGCCGGGATCACCGCACCGCCGTCGCGTACGGGCATTCGATGGGCGCCCTGACCGCGGCCCGGGTGGCGGTGGCCCGGCCGGACCTGGTCCGCGGTCTGGTGCTGGAGGAACCGGCTCGGACGACGCTGCGGCGGACCGATTCCAGCAAGGAGATGCGGACCTGGATCCAGGGCCTGCGTTCCGGTGACCACGCCGCCCGGGTGGCCTGGGTTCGGGCCAACCATCCGGACTGGCCGGAGGCCGAGCTGGAGCCCTGGGCACGCAGCAAAGCGGCCGTTGACCTGGCGCATCTGGAGCGAACGGCGGACTGGGGCGAGCCGCTACCGGCCCTGCTGTCCGAGGTGCGCTGCCCGGTCTTGATCATCCGCGGTGAGCCGGCCCGCGGCGGGATCGTCTCCCGAACCGGTGCCCGGCGATGCGCAGCGGCCTGCCCGGGCGGGGCTCAGGTACTCGCCCTGGACGTTGGGCACTCCCCCCGCCGCGAGGCCCCGGCGGCGGTTACTGCGGCTCTGGAGCAGGTGCTTGAGGCGTGGTGACCTCGGGATCCGGACCGGGGACCGCGACGTAGTAGCGGGTGTAGTGCCAGTGCCCGCCGTAGGAGTCGTCGTCGATCGCGGCAGCCAGCCGGGCCGGAGTACCGGCGATCCCGGCGCGCACGTCGTCCGGGGTCATCCGGCTCATCCGCATCGGCGCCGGGTAGCCCAGCAGTTTCTGCTGCGCCCAGCGCAGCACCGGCCACGGCGCGAGACGGAAGATCAACCCCTTCAGGGACCGGGTCGGGCGGCTCGCGACCTGGAAGATCGCCACCCCGCCCGGCGCCAGGACCCGGACGAACTCAGCGAGGTAACCGCGGGCCAGTTCGGGCGGCATGTGCTGGAGCACCAGGCTGCTGTAGACGATGTCCACGCTGGCAGTCGTAATCACGGCCAGGTTGGGCTCCTGGTTCAGCACGAACCGGACCCGGCCCCCGGACCGGTCGAGCTCGCGGGCCTTGTCCAGCATGCTCGGGGCGATGTCGAGGCCGGTGACCTCGTCCACGTGGGCGGCCAGGGCCTGGGAGAGCCGGCCGACCCCACAGCCGAAGTCGAGCGCCCGCAGCCGCCCCGGCGCCAGGCCGAGGCCGGGCAGCGCCGCGAGCGCGCCGTCCACCTCACGCCGGCCGAGGTCGAAGAACGCCTCGACGTCCCATTTGCCGCCCCGGGTTCCGGGCGCGACGTACACCGCCCAGAGCGGGTCTTCCTTGCCCAGGCGGGTCCAGTCATCCTGCAGTTGGTCGAGGCTCACGGCGAAAAACTTAGCCGTTGCGCGGCCGATCTGGGCTCAACGTCCCGGCCTAATGTCCGAGAATCACCCGATCAGATCGTCGATCTCGCTGATGTCGTACCAGAGCAGGTCGCAGGCCTCGGCCTCGTCGAGCTGAAACCGGGCGTCCTCGTCACCCTCGGCGGCCGCCGCGAGTGCGTCCACCGCGGCAACGATGGTGTCCTGCGACTCGACCTCGTCGACGTGCACGCTGACCACCCGGGACAGCTCGATCGGGCCGCCGATCCGAACCGACGAGCGGTGCTCGCCACCGGGCAGGACCACCGTGTCGGGTACGTCGACCGCCACCACCACCCGGCGCCGGGGGGCCAGCGGGTCGTCCGCGAGCAGCCGCAGCGACGACTCGGCCGCGTCGATCAGCGCCGAGTACTCCAGTTCTTCGAGGTTGCCCTCGAGGTACCACTCGCGAACGGAACCGGTGACCGCGTGCGCCGCCAGCTGCGGGCCCGCAACGTTCTCGGGATCGTCCAGGGTGCCCAGCTTCTGGGCTCGTGCCAGTCCCACCAGGGTGGTGGGGACGTAGACCCGGGTCATCCGTGTTCACTCCGGTTCACGTCGAGATCGAGGGGGACTGCGGTGTCGGCGGAGACCTTGGCCGACGGCGGCTCGCTGAAGGCGACCGTGCCGGTCCGGACGGCGCTTTCCAGCACCACCCGCCGACGCTCGGGAGCCATCAAGTTGTAGCCCATTAGCTGGAGGTCCTCCGGACCGGGGCCGAGAACGGTAACGGCCGTCCCCCGCAGCTGCACCTCTCGGGCTTCCGCCAGGCAACGACGGGTACTGGCCACCCGCAGCCGTCGCTCCACCCGCGCCCGCCAGTCCCCCGGAGCATCGTAGGCCGCGGAGGCCATCGGAGCCAGAACAAAGATCTCATCGAGACCGGCATCGGCGAGCAGGTCGACGTTGTTGGCCGACCACATCCCCCCGTCGACGTAGCGCCGGCCACCGATCGTCACCGGTTCGAACCAGCCCGGGATGGCGCACGAGGCCAGGACGGCGTCGGAGAGGCCGGCCGGTGGCGCGTCGGGAGCACCGAACACCACTCGACGACCGGTCTCGTAGTCGAGTGCCACCGCGCGGTAACCGGAGTGCGACGTCCACTCCCCGGCCGGAACGAACGCCTCGACCAGCTTGGCCACCCCGACCATCTTCCCGCGGCCGGCCGGTGCCAGCCCGGCCAGCAGGGTGGCGCGGGGGATCTCCCGCAGTGATCCACGGTTGTTGCGCAGCAGGGCGGTGCTGCCGGGCCGCAGCCGAGGACGCGGCGGCAGCGCCGAGCCCGCCGGCTGGTCCGGGTCGAACGCCACCCCGGCGAGGCGAGCGGTCAGCTCCGCGGTCGGATCCTGCTCGCCCAATTGCTGACCCCGCTGATCCGCCACCGAGACGCCGGCGGCGAGCAGCGCACCGATCACCGAGCCGGCGGACGTCCCGAGGATGATCTCGGCGTGCCGGGCGTCGATGCCGCGGGCGCGTTCCAGCGCTTCCAGCGCGCCGACCAGCCAGGCCGCGCCGAGGACGCCACCACCACCGAGAACGAGCCCCCACCTGCCCCCCGATCCGGCCCGGGCGGTGCCAGGCACGGCCAGCCGAACGACGGACGCGGCCTCGCCGACGGACGCGAACCCGGTGGCGCGGGTGGCAGCCCGCTGGGCGAACGTCGGGTGCATCCGCCGAGGACTCATCGGACCGCCTCTCGTAACTCGGCGAGGGCATCGACGATGCACTGGCCCACGACGTCGACGTCCGGCATCGCCTCCCGATCAGCGTTCAGCCCGTAATAAACCTTCCCGGCATAGGAGGTGATGCCGATGCTCAGGGCCTGTCCGGCGGCCAGCGGCACCACCGGATAGGTCGCCAGCATCTGCGCGCCGTCCACATACAGCGGTTGCTGCGGCCCGGGAACGTTGGTCACCACCAGGTGGAACATCCGCCGGGACAGGCCGCTGGCCACCCGAGCACCGAGCGAATGCAGCGTCGGTGGGGCGAATCCCGCGATCCCGGCGAGCGTCGGGGCATCCACGGCCTGGCCGGTCTCCCGATGCCCCTTCGTCTGGTAGGCCACCTGATGCAGTCGCATCCGCGGGCTCGCTTCGCCGGTGGGCAGGTCGATCAACACCGAATCCACCCGACTGCCGATCGCCCCGGCGGCCTCGGGGTCGTCCACCCGCACGCTCATCGGGACCAGGGTGCGGACGATGCTGCCGGTCGGGACGGCCTCACCGCGGGCAAGTAACCAGGCCCGCAGCGCTCCGGCGAGCACCGAGAGGACGACATCGTTGACCGTGACCTGGGCGGGCGGCGGCGTCGGAACCACCGAGACCCTGGCCGTGCGCGAACTGCGGGACTTGCGGGCCGCCGTCTTGGCGGGTGCCGGGACGGCGAGCTTGGCCCGGATCGCCCGATAGTCGGCGAGATCAGTGGCGATCATGGCGAACCGGCGATGCGGGGTCACCGAACTCGTCAACGGGCTCTTCGGCGGTCCGCCGGCCGCCCGGCGGACCGCGCTGACCACCCGGGCGGCCGAGCGCGCGGTGATCGCGGCGGTGTCCCGCACGTCCGCCATCCCGCTCCGGACGGCGTCCACGATCTGACCGGGTCGCTGTACCGAATCGACGACGGCACCAACGAGCAGTTCCACCGAGGTCGGCTCGGCGACGGGTTTCCAGGTGAAGGCCGGCGGATCCACCGGCTCTGCGGAGTCGTCGAGGATCACCTGACCCAGGTCGACCGTACGGACGCCGTCGACGAGGGCCTGGTGGACCTTGCTGACCAGCGCGAACCGGCCGTCGCTGAGCCCTTCGACGAGGTAGAGCTCCCAGAGCGGACGGCGCCGGTCCAGCGGTCGAGCCTGCAGCCGCGCGACCAGTTCTTCCAGCTGGGCGTCGCTGCCGGGCCTCGGCAGCGCGGACAGGCGGATGTGATAACTCAGATCGAAGTGCTCGTCGTCCACCCAGACCGGGTTCGCGATCCGCCCCGGGATCGAGCGGATCCGCTGCCGGTAGCGCGGGACGAAGGCGATCCGCGAGCCGACGTGCCGGGTCAGCCGTTCGACGTCGAGGCCCCCGGGCGGCGATCGGAAGATCATCACCGAGCCGACGTGCATCGCCGTCGATGGCTGCTCGAGATAGAGGAAAGAGACATCCAGTGACGACAGCCGATCGGTCACCGACACCTCCTCAGTGCTCAGGCGCCGGCTATGGCCGGATCGCGGGACCGGGCTATCGTCGCACGCGGACTCGCGCCGGGGCGGGAGCCCGGACTGAATCCGCAGCCCTCGTTCACTACCAGCACGACGAAGGAATCCGATGTCAGCGTCGAGTCTCGGCCCATTCACCCTGGGCAGATTCACTCTGTACCGATCCCGCCTGAGCCGATCCAGCGGGCCAAACTATGACGGGCCAGGCCATCAGGGGTCGAGTTTCAACGGGCCGGATTTCAACGGGCCGAGCTTCAACGGACGAGGACGGCGGGCAGCAGCGGCCGGCGCGGTCGCCCTCGGCTGTCTCTTGGGTGGACTGACCGCCTGCTCGGGCGGATCGGACGAAACCGCTTCCGAGCCAAGCACTTCCGCGCCCTCCGCGACCCCGACCGGCGCGGTCGCCACCGCCTCGACCACACCGACAACGTCCACCTCGGCCTCTCCTGAGGCGCCGACTCAGGCCGCGGCGGACGCGGTGGTGAAGATCTCGGTGCAGGGCCGGACCGTCACTCCGGCTCCCGGCCGACGGACGATCTCGGTCGGCGATCGGGTGCAGCTCGTCGTCACCACGGACACCGCGAACACGCTGCATGTGCACGGCGTGGAGCTCGAAAAGGACACGAAACCGGGGGTTCCCCTGACGGTGAACTTCACCGTCAAGGAGCCCGGGATCTACGCCGTCGAACTGCACCACCCGGAGCTGCTGTTGGTCCAGCTCGTGGTGCGCTGACCCGGCCGCAGCCGTCCGCAGCCAGTCGCCAACGCACGGGCAGGTCACCACCGCGCGGTCACCACTGCGCGGTCACCACCGTGGGTTCGGCACGTGGGCTCGGCACGTGGGTTCGTCACCGTAGCGGCAGGTCGAAGAGCACTTCGAGCTCCTCGACGGCCTGCTCATAATTCGCGTACAGGACGCCAACCATCCCGGTGGCGACGGCACCACGAATGTTCGGCGCGAGATCGTCCACCATGACGCATTCGGCGGGCTTCAGCTGAAGCAGGTCGGCCGTGTGCCGGAAGATCTCCTCGTCCGGCTTTCGCATGCCGACCCGGCCCGAGATCACCACCGCGTCGAATGCCCCGACCCACAGGTGTTCCGGGTAGTGCTCGCCCCACGAGTTGGACAGCAGCGCGGTCTTCAGCCCGTGTCGGCGAGCTCGCCGGACCACGTTCACCATGTCGTCGGAGAGCTCGGTCAGACCGCTCAACATCCGCGCCAGTAGACCATCGGCGTCCACGGCCACCCCGCGCTCCTGGAAACCCTTGGCCAGCAAGCGCTCGAAATCCTCCGGGCTCATCTCGCCGCGCTCAAGACTATGGATCGGTGACGACGAGGCCTCGATCCAGCTACGCATCACCGTCCCGTAGACCTCCAGATCAACACCTTCGTGCCGGGCCCACGCCGTCATCGCCTCGTCGATCGGCGCCGTCAGCACTCCGCCCCAGTCAACGATCAGGCCACGTAGCTGTGAAGGGGCGTTCTCGGGTGTAGGCACTCTCGCATCGTAAGTCGCCGGGCTTGTCCGATCGCTCTTTACCCCCGCTTGGCCCGCTTGGCCCGCTTGGCGACCTCGGCGTGCGCTGCGGGAGCAGGTTGACCCCCGAGCGCGGCTCAGGCCGGTCGCCGCAGCCAGCGCGACCCACGTCGGCGCCGTTGCCCAGGCTGTCCCCCGGTCCGACCGGGCGGGCCGTGCTGGAGTCCGGCCTCGGCAGCCAGTTGAGCTGCAAGTTCCGCGAACGGACGGCAGGCCGGGGACGACGGCGCGTGCTCGGTGAGGGATCGACCGGCCAGCATCGCGGCATCCAGCGCAGCTCGATCGTCCGGGATCAGCATCGCGTCCTGAACCCCGGCGTAGCGCTCCAGGGCTTCCCGAACTCGCTGCTCTGCCTTGGCTCCGACCGCACCGTCGCGGACCCTGGTCACCACCACCCGGACCGGCAAGCCGGCCGGCACCACCTCGGCAAGGTCCTGCAGACCCGACAGCAGCCGCTGCAACCCCAACGGCTCGGCCGCGCCAACCGCAATCACCAGGTCTGCAGTGCTCACCGCGGAGAGGGTCGCCCCGTGTCGGCGCGGCGCGGAAGTGTCGAACATCATTTCCTCGTCCGCCTCGAGGCCAAATCCGGCATCAATCACCGTCCAGGTCGCCAGCTTTCGAGCGTGCTGCCAGACGATGTCCAACGCAGCCGAACGCAGTTCAGGCCACCGACGGGACTGTGGAAGACCGGTCAACACACGCAGTCGTGCTCCGACCGACGGCGCGAGCTCGGCGAGCCGGACCATGTCCAAAGCTCCCTGATTCGCCGCCCGGGCGGCCGCCGCAAGCCCGGCCGACTCGTCCAACAGGCCAAGGGATTGGGCGATGCTCGCTCCGTACGTGTCGGCATCCACCAGCAACGTCTCGTGACCGGCTGCCGCCAGTTCTGCCGCGAGCGTGACCGCGACGGTGGTCCTTCCGGGTCCTCCGACCGGTCCCCAGACCGTGATCACCCGACCTTGAGGTCGGGCCGACGGAGTCGACGCCGCCCGCCGCCCGTTCGGCGGAGCCGACGCCGCGAAACCGGGATCGGCGATGCCCAGCCGGATTCGCGCGGCCTGGGTCTGTTGTTCGGACAATTCCGCGACGGCCGACGTCACCGCCGCAGCGATCTCCTCGGTCGGCGTGTCGGCCGGCAGCACCTGATGCACGCCGAGATCGGTCAGTAGTCGGGCCGCCGCTGTGTCGTGCGGGTCGAACAGCCCGATCACCGCGACCCCGGCCGCCGTCAACTGCATGACCGCATCTCGGTCGAGGCGCTGCAGATCGGCGGACAGCACCACGGCCCGGGCCACCCCGGCTCCCGCCGCTGCCAGCAGTTCGACCAGGTCAGCACAGCGGCGGACGACCTGGACGCCGGCCGCGGAGCGTTCCAGGCCGGAGACCAGCGGGGCCTCTCGATCGCCGACGACGGCGGTCAGGACGGTGAGCGTCACCCCGGAGCGACCCATCATTGCTCCCCGCCGCGGGCGACCGAACCGGGCACCGGTAGGACCACGACCCTGGCCTGGTTGGCCAGAGCATCCAGGACCGGCGCGAGCCCTTCGGCCGGAAGCAGTACCTCAACGGACCCGGTGCGGCTCGCGGACAGACCCGTGCCCGGGGTCCGCACGTTGAAAACCTCCACCGTGCGGGCAATCCGCTCGGGCTCGGCATAGCCGCCCCCGACGGCATCCCGGCGCTTGGCCGAGGCCCAGACATCCACCAGCCCACCCACGGCCAGCCCAGCCGGCGGTTCACCGTCGATCGGGAGGCTCACCGGCCGAGAAAGTAGTCGGTCGGCCGAGGCGATCGAGCTGAGAGGGACGATCTCCCCTGAACCGACGGCCCGGGTCAGGACCTGACCCGATGGGAGCGGCCGGGCTGCATCGAGGTAGGCCGCCCCTGTGCCGGCGAGCCGGACCCGGACGACCTTCAGCACGTCGACGGTGAGTGGTGTTCCGGTCGGGAGGGTGTCTCGCGCTGCATAGACCGGCTCGGTGTGATCGGCCAGCGCGACCACCCTGGCACCGAGAGCCACCGAGGTGAGCAGCAGGACAAGCCCGATGAGTAATCGCGGATCACGCCATGAAGGCCGTCTCAGCCGAGGTGCCGTCATTCCCCCGATCGGCATTTCCCCGATCGGCGTCGCAGTACCGGCAAATGTCATTCAGGTGCCCCCTGTCCGCACCGTCGGACCGGATGACGACCGGCTCCAACAGCTCTCTCTCCACGACTCCTACCCGCAGATTCCCGTGCCCGACATCTTGGCAGAATGGCGATCATTCGGACGCTCTCCGGCATCAGTTGTGGATAAACCGCCGGTCTTCTGTCCTGTGGATAACTCGCCACGCCGAACACCGTGCGTGCCACACTTGCCGGACCCGAGCACCCGCTCGGCGGTCGGCGGACATCACAGGAGGGCTGCGTGCCACCCCGGTTCCTTCAGTTGGCGGACGTCGCGGAGATGCTGAGCATCTCGGCGAGGCAGGCCTATGCCCTTGTCCACACCGGCGAACTGCCCGCGATCCAGGTGGGTGGCCGGGGCCAGTGGCGAGTCGAAGCCACCGAACTGGAGAACTACATCCAGCGGAAGTACGCCGAGACTCGGGACATGGTCCGCTCCCGGCCGACGGCGGTCGATGATCATGCGGTGGACGAGCCGGCGGGCGACGTCTGATCGATCGGCTCGGAGTCACCGAACGGCGATCCCGACGACAGCCGGCAGCAGCAGGCAACGGACCTCAAGCACCGCTCGCGCGCGTCGCGGTTCGTCGTCCGGATGGACGGCGACATCGAAGTGGTCGGCTCCAACCCGGTCGATGGTTCCGATCACTCGCTGATCGCCGCGTAGCCGAACCCTGACCAGCGCCCGGTCTCGAGACAGTCCGCGCAGGATCACCCCGATCCCGAGCCGTCGGGCGACCTCGCCGGCCTCGGGTGCCGTGAACCGGGACAAGCCGGCGATGCTCTGCACCGCACTGATCGGGATCAGCAGCTCACCGCTCGCCGCGCCGACCAGCACCCAGTCCGCGCCGACATCCAGTAACCGGCCGGTCAGAGCCGGGTCGCCGGTGACGAAGGACCAGGTGAGCAGCTCGCCGACGTGGGCCTGCAGTCGGTCACGGATGGCCAGACGGGCTCGCTCGGCCCGAACGAGGTCGACCACCTCCGCTTCGGCCGCGGCGCGCTCCTCCGCTTCCAGCCTGGCTTCCAGATCGGCGAACAGTCGCTCCCAGCGCATGCACTGACGCTAGCCAATCAGCCCGGTCGAAACATGGCAGTTCGGGAGTTATCCACAGATTTACGACACCTCTGGACGCATCCCAGGGCACCGCGCAACACTGGTCGACATCAAACGCCATCAAACGACATCAAAGCAAAGTAGAAGACATTTAATGTAGCTCCAGGGTCGGAGGAAACGTGAACACACACCCCATTCGTCGATTGCTGTCCGCGCCCCGCACCCGTGGGCTTGCCCTCGCCGGCTCTGCGCTCGCCCTACTGACGATGTTCTGTCTGCAGCTTGCGGTATCGAACCGCGCCGCGTGGCAGTCGGTGCTCGAGCCCGGTCCGGCCAGTGTCGACGAAGCGCTGGCCGCCGTCTGCGGGTCGCTGGCCCTCGCCATCGCGCTCTGGCTGCTCAGCGCCCTACTGCTCAGTCTGCTGGCGGCACTCGGCTCGGGATCCTCAGCGCTGAGCGCGGCGCTGGCAACCGGCGCACGCGTACTGGCGCCCAGAACGCTGCGCAATGCGGTCGCCGCGCTGATCGGAGTCGCGATCGCAACCGCCCCCGCCGTTGCCGTGGCGGCTGAGGAGCCCGCTCCGGGACCGACACCAGCGCAGGTCCGCAGCACCCAAGGGTTCATCCCGGACAACGGGTTGTCGCCGGCCTGGGCTCCGGCTGAGCCGACCGATAGCGCCAGTCGAGGCAACGGTGCTGATCACGGCAACGGTGCAGGTCCGAGCGATGCAGGTCGGAGCGGTGTCGGTCGGAGTAGTACCGGCAGCCGGCACAGTTCCGCCAGTCAGAGCAGGAGCGCCAGTCAGGTCGACGCATCGACGTCGGCGCCGCGATCCGACTTGCTCCCAGGATGGCTCCCGAATCGTCCACCCCGTCCGACCGAATCGGCGCCGATGGCGTCAACTGCGCGGCGAGCCGGCGTGGACAAGGACGACGAGATCGTGGTCCGGCGTGGCGACAGCCTCTGGAATCTGGCCGAGCGCCACCTCGGCCCTGGTGCGACGGACGGCGAGATCGCGCTTGAGTGGCCGTACTGGTTCACCGCCAACCGCGCCGTGATTGGCAGCGATCCAGATCATCTCGTCCCGGGCGAGCGACTGCGCCCACCTGAGCGGAACGCCTACGCAGGGCCGTATCTGAGCGGGGCGAAGGCCGACGAGGCAACCACCACGAAGGCCGAAGCAAAGGCTGACGTTGAGCACCGAGGTGCACGGTGAGCTCCCTGATGCCCGCGAACCGACCGCTGGAGAGCGTGCCCGCGGTCGCGACCAAGCCGGACCCACCCCGGCTTCGCCGCTCGGCCGTCCCGAAACATGAGCCTCGGGCGGCTTCTCGGGTGTATCGCTGGGAGCGAGCGGCAACAACGACGCACACCCAGGGGACGCTGGCCCTCGCGCTGCCCGATGACGTCGAACCGGTCGATGTCAGCGCGCAGGAGCAGGCGGCCGCGGAACGAAAGGCCAGTCGGGCGGGTCTGCTTCCGGAGCCAAAAGCCTGGGCTCATACCTTCATCCAGGCGGCGATGGAGGTGGCCGGCGGGTTGCGGTCGGCCGGTCAATTGGTGCGCTGGACCACGCCCGAAGTGCACGCCATCCTCATGCGCCGAGGAGCGCTGACGGCACGGGCCAGGCGGGGAGTCAGCACGACGTCGAAGCCACGGGTCCGTGCTCTGGTTGCTTGTGCACCACGGCCGGGGGTGTGCGAGGTCAGCGCGGTGATTGGCGAACCAGAGCGAGTGCGAGCCGTGGCATTCCGGATGGAAGGGCTGCACGGGCGCTGGCGAGTGACCGAACTAGAGATCGGCTAGGCAATGTGAACGGGCCTGTGACCCACCAAATGGGTCACAGGCCCGCACAATTCAGGCTCTGGATCAGCGGCGCTTCCGCTTTGAGGAACGGCGGGCGGCGCGGTTCGTCCCACCCTCGGGGTCCTTCTCCGGAACCGGGGCGCCATCCTCGGCGTGCACCTCGACCCCGCCGTCGCCGTCCACGGACGGCGCGCTGTACTGCAGCTGGGTCGGCCGCTGCGCGGTCACCAGGCCTTTGGCCACCAGCACCGGAGCCTCGTCACCCAGCTCGGGCTCGGCCGGCACCTCGACCTCGACGTGGAAGAGGTAGCCGATCGATTCTTCCTTGATCGCCTCCGTCATGGCCTGGAACAGCAGGTACCCCTCGCGCTGGTACTCCACCAGCGGGTCGCGCTGGGCCATCGCCCGCAGGCCGATGCCCTCCTGCAGGTAGTCCATCTCGTAGAGGTGCTCACGCCACTTGCGGTCCAGGACCGAGAGCACGACTCGGCGCTCGAGCTCGCGCATCGTGACCTCGCCGAGCTGCTCCTCGCGCTTGTCGTAGGCCAGCTGGGCATCCGCGGTCAGCTCGTTGAGCAGCATGTCCTGCGTCACCGAGGACAGCTCCCCGGCTTCCTCGACCACCTCGCCGAGCGAAATCGACACCGGGAACAGGGTCTTCATCGCCTGCCAGAGCTGATCGAGGTCCCAGTCCTCGGCGAAACCCTCGCTGGTCGCGGCCATCACGTAGCTGCGGACCACGTCGTCAACGAAGTGCCGGATCTGCTCGTGCAGGTCCGCACCCTCGAGTACCCGGCGGCGCTCGCCGTAAATCACCTCACGCTGGCGGTTCAGCACATCGTCGTACTTGAGCACGTTCTTGCGGATCTCGAAGTTGCGACCCTCGACCTGGCTCTGTGCGCTGGCGATCGCCCGGGTCACCATCCGCGACTCGATCGGGACCTCGTCCGGCACCTTGGCCGCGGTCAGGAACGTCTCGACCATGCCGGAGTTGAACATTCGCATCAGGTCGTCGGCCAGCGACAGGTAGAACCGGCTCTCCCCCGGGTCACCCTGCCGACCGGAACGGCCACGCAGCTGGTTGTCGATCCGCCGCGACTCGTGCCGCTCGGTGCCCAGCACGTACAGCCCGCCGAGCTCGATCACCTCGTCGTGCTCGGCGACCACCGACTGCTGGGCCGCCTTGAGCGCCTCCGGCCAGGCCGCCTCGTACTCCTCCGGCGTCTCGGCCGGGTCGAGGCCCTGCCGGCGCAGCTCGGCGATCGCGGTGAACTCGGCGTTGCCGCCGAGCATGATGTCGGTGCCACGACCGGCCATGTTCGTGGCCACCGTGACCGCTCCCTTGCGACCGGCCTGGGCGACGATCGTCGCCTCCCGCTCGTGCTGCTTCGCGTTCAGCACCTCGTGCGGGATCTCGTGCTTGCGCAGCAGCTCGGCGAGCTGCTCGCTCTTCTCCACGCTGACGGTGCCGACCAGGACGGGCTGACCGCTCTCGTGCCGCTCGGCGATGTCCTCAACCACGGCGTTGTACTTGGCGTCCTCGGTCTTGTAGATCAGGTCGGACTGGTCTGCGCGGACCATCGGCCGGTTCGTCGGGATCGAGACCACGCCGAGCTTGTAGGTCGACATCAGCTCGGCAGCCTCGGTCTGGGCCGTACCGGTCATCCCGGAGAGCTTCTCGTACATCCGGAAGTAGTTCTGCAGGGTGATCGTGGCGAGGGTCTGGTTCTCGCTCTGGATCTCCACACCCTCCTTGGCCTCGATCGCCTGGTGCATGCCCTCGTTGTACCGGCGTCCGGCCAGGATCCGGCCGGTGTGCTCGTCAACGATCAGCACCTGACCGTCCGTGACCACGTACTCCTTGTCCCGCTTGAACAACTCCTTCACCTTGACGGCGTTGTTCAGGAAGCCGACCAGCGGTGTGTTCACGCTCTCGTACAGGTTGTCGATGCCGAGGTAGTCCTCGACCTTCTCGATCCCCGACTCCAGGACGCCGATCGTCCGCTTCTTCTCGTCGACCTCGTAGTCCTCGTCGCGCTTCAGCCGGGCGGCCATCTTCGCGAACTCGACGTACCACTTGGTCGGCTGGTCGGCCGGCCCCGAGATGATCAATGGCGTCCGGGCCTCGTCGATCAGGATCGAGTCGACCTCGTCCACGATCGCGTAGACGTGCCCGCGCTGGACCAGGTCGTCCCCGCTCCAGGCCATGTTGTCGCGGAGGAAGTCGAACCCGAACTCGTTGTTCGTGCCGTAGGTGATGTCGGCGGAGTAGGCCACCCGGCGCTCGTCCGGCGACATCTGCGCCAGGATGCAGCCGACGCTCAGACCGAGGAACCGGTACACCCGGCCCATCAGCTCCGACTGGTACTCGGCCAGGTAGTCGTTCACGGTGATCACGTGCACGCCCTTGCCGCCCAGCGCGTTCAGGTACGCGGGCGCGGTGGCGACCAGGGTCTTGCCTTCACCGGTCTTCATCTCGGCGATGTTGCCCATGTGCAGGGCGGCACCGCCCACCAGCTGGACATCGAAGTGCCGCTGACCGAGGGTGCGCTTGGCCGCTTCACGGACGGCGGCGAAGGCCTCCGGCAGCAGGTCGTTCAGGCTCTCGCCGTCCGCGACCCGCGCCCTGAAGCGCTCGGTCTCCTCACGCAACTCGACGTCGGTCAACCTGGTGAAGTCGTCCTCGAGCGTGTTGACCTGGGCAGCTAGCCCTTGGAGACGCTTCAGCGTGCGACCTTCGCCGGCGCGCAGCATCTTTTCGACGATCTTCACCACGGGGTGTTCTCCCAAGTCCTTGAACTGTGCGATCTGCGGTTGAATCGCACCGCCGCTATAGGCATGACGAACGGCGGCATCCAGCCGTGCCCGCCTCTGCCGAAGGCCATCGTAGACAGCTTGGCGGCCATACGTGTTTGCCGACGCCCGAACCGTGCGTCAGGCTCGTCCGGTGAGCCCTCCGAGCGTCGCCTTTCCGGGCCTGATCCCGTCCCTCAGCGACGGTGTCGTGACCCTCCGGGTCCCCCGGCCGGAGGATTCGGACGCGATCGTCGAGTACAGCTCGGACCCGGAGATCAGCCGCTGGATGACCCTCCCCCAGCCATACACCCGGGCCGACGCCGAGACCCGGCGGATGCTCGCCGAGACCGGTTGGGCCACCGGCGAGCTGTACCAATTCGCCATCGAGACCGAGGGGCAACTGGCCGGCGGGGTCAACCTGCGCCCGCTGGGCGACGGGCTCGCCGAGATCGGCTACGCGCTGGCCGCCAGCCACCGCGGTCGAGGGGTGATGACCCGCGCCCTGCGGCTCATACTCGGCTGGGGCTTCGACGCGGCCGGCATCGAGGTCGTGCATTGGAAAGCCCAGGTGGGCAACTGGGCGAGTCGCCGGGCCGCCTGGGCGGTCGGGTTCCAGGTGCTGGACGCCGTGGTGCCCGGCCTGCTGGAGTACCAGGGCCACAGCGTTGACGGCTGGCTCGCCACCCTGCGCCGCGGCGACCGGCTGCAACCGCCGCATCCGTGGTATGACCCGGAACCGGTGATCGGCAAGGCGGCCGTGCTGCGCCCGCACCGTGAGCAGGACCTGCCCCGGATGGTCGAGGCCTGCCGGGATCCGCAGGCCCAGCGCTGGCTGAAGGGCCTGCCGGACGACTACACGCTGACCCACGCCCGCGAGCACCTGCACCAACTGCGCACCGAGCAGGCGAGCGGCAAGGCCGTGTACTGGGTGGTCGCCGACCCCGGTGATGACCGTCTGCTGGCCGAGGTGGCGATCTTCATCCATCCCCCACAGGACCGACAGGGCGAGGTCGGCTACTGGGCACACCCGGACGCCCGCGGTCGCGGCGTGACCACCGAAGGCGTGCGACTCGCCGTCCGGCATGCCCTGCTGCCGACCGAGGACGGTGGCCTCGGCCTGCCTCGGGTGCTGCTGCGAGCGGCGGAGGGCAACCTCGCCTCGCTCCGGGTCGCCGAGAAAGCCGGCTTCACCCGGACCGGCCGGGACCGCGCTGCCAACCTGCTCCGGGACGGATCCAGGGGCGACCACCTCCGCTTCGATCTGCTCGCCGACGAGCTTCCCTCGGTCCGCTGACGAGCCCCGATGCAAGGTCAAGGGTGAACCGGTGATGAAATCAAACGATGAGCGGACGTCGACAACCTCAACTCGAGCTGACCGCCGGTTACCGGCTGCGGCCGTGGAGCACGAGCGACGCTCCGGACATGGTGATCGGCATGCGCGATGCGCTGGTCCGGCAGTACGCCGGCCAGCTGATCAACGATCGGAGCGGCGCGCTGGCGGCCCTGCACACCTGGACGGATCAGTGGCAGGAGGGCCTGGGGGCGGCCTGGGCGATCTGCGATCCGGGCAAGCAGATCGTCGGCTCGGTGCGCTTCGGCATGATCGACCCGGAGATCGGTACCGGATCGGTCGGCTACTGGCTGCTGCCGGAGGGTCGCGGCCGGGGGCTGGCCTCCGGCGCGCTGCAGGCCGCCACCCGACTGGTCTTCGACCGGCTCGACTGGCACCGGGTTGAGCTCTACCACGCGGTCGAGAACGAGCGGTCCTGCAGCGTGGCGAAACGCGCGGGCTACTCGGCGGAAGGGGTGATGCGCTCGGCGATGCGGTATCCGGTGGACGGGCGCCGGTCCGACGAGCACCTGCACGCCCGGCTGAGCAGCGACCCAGCCCCGCACGAGGCCCAAACCTCCGCCCACGCTCAGAACTGACGGGCCCAGAACTGACGAGCTCATGAACTGGACGAGCTCAGACTGGCAGCCTCAGAACTGACGGGCCAGGACGGCCGCCAGGTCGCCGACGGGCGAGATCACCACCGCGTCCAGGCCCAGCCACTCGGCCATCAGCTCCAGTTCCTCGGCCAGGTCCGGCGCCACCGCTTCGGGTGGGATGCCGGGCTCCAGCCAGGACGCTCGGACCAGCAACGTCCCGCCGCCACCCGGTGCCCGGTCGGCCTTCAGATCCACCCGGCCGACCAGTTGGTCGCCGAGCAGAAACGGCAGCACGTAGTAGCCGTGCACGCGCTTGGCCGCGGGCGTGTAGATCTCCAACCGCAACCGGAAGTTCCACAGCGCTTCCGTCCGCGGCCGCTCCCAGACCAGCGAGTCGAACGGGCTGAGCAGCGCCCGGGCGGTGATCCGCCGCGGCAGGCGGGCCTCCGGATGCAGGTAGGTCGGCCGGTTCCAGCCGTCCACCGTGGTCGGGATCAGCTCGCCGGCCGCCACCAGGTCGGCGATGGCGGTCCGGGCCTCGCCGGGCTTGAGCCGGAAATAGTCCCGCAGACACTTCTCGCTGGCGATCCCCAGCGCCCGCGAGGCGATCCGGACCAGTTCCCGCCGGGCGTCGTCCGGGTCCGGGTCCGGCGCGGACGCCACGTCGCTCGGCAGTACCCGCTCGGGCAGCGCGTACCGGCGTTCGAACTGGCTGGTCCGGCCCGCCGAGGAGAGCTCGCCGGACCAGAACAGGAACTCGATCGCCCGCTTGACGTCACTCCAGTTCCAGCCCCACTCGCCGTTGCGCTCGCGCGGCCGGTCGTCGCCGATCAGGCGCTCGGCGGCGGCCGCCGTCAACGGTCCATGCTGGGCGATGACCACCCGGACCGTCTCGATCAGGTCGGCGCGCTCACGGGCCGTCCGGGCCATCCCACCCCACGCCTCGTCCGCCGCCCTGGCCATCCGCCAGCGCAGCAGCCGGTGCGTCTGCGGCGGCACGAACGAGGCCTCGTGCGCCCAGTACTCCACCAGCCGGCGCGGCGGCGTGGTGGACGCCCGGTCCAGCAGTTCGCGCGGATAGTTCCCGAGTCGGCTGAACACCGGCAGGTAGTGGCTGCGGCTGAGCACGTTCACGGAGTCGATCTGCAGGATGCCGACGGTGTCGATCACTCGCTGGAGGTGGCGCATCGTGATCGGCGGTCCGACGTCCGAGGTTCCGGCGTCCGGGCGCGGCCGGTTGATGCCGAACCCCTGGGCCGCCAGCGCCACCCGACGAGCCTGAGCCAGGCTCATCCGGCCGATGGCGACGGGTTTCCGGCCGGCGGCCGGTGTCTGGGCGGTGGGCACGACCTCGGGCTCGGACGTCGGCGCGCCCGCCGGGTCGGAACCCGACGGGCGCGCAACCGATCGAGCCCGGGCTGTGCCGGGCCTTGTCCTTGTCAGCTTGGCTGGACGATCGCTTCCTGCTCGACCACCAGGCGAATCACTCCGTAGTTCCATCCGCGCCGACGATAGACGACGGAAGGCTTCCCGCAGGCCGCGTCGACGAAGAGGTAGAAATCGTGGCCGACGAGTTCCATCTCGTACAGCGCCTGATCGATGGTCATCGGGGTCGCAGAGTGGTCCTTGGTCCGGATCACCACCGGGCTGTCCGCGAGGTCCTCGGCACCTTCCGGAAGATCGGCGCGACCGACCAGGTCGGCGAGTTCGTCGAAGGCCGGGTCCTCAATCACCGTCCCGTTCGGCCGGCGAGACCCGTTCGCGCTGCTGTGCACGTGCCCGTTCCGGCTGGCGTGGCTGTGGTCGCCGTCCTCCAGAGGCCGTTCGGCGATGGCGGTGCCAACGCTCGAACCGGCGCTACCGGCGGGTTCCGAACCGGACAGCATGCTGCCGCCGCGCACGGAGACCGGCGCATGCCGACCGTGGTGGACCTTCTTCCGGTCGCCCATCCGGCGAAGCCGCTCGAGAAGCTTGCCGAACGCGATGTCCAGCGAGGCCAACGGGTCCTCGGCGCAGGCCTCGGCTCGAATCACCGGGCCCTTGTCCCGGACGGTAATCTCGACCCGCTCGCAGTGACTGGACTGTCGCGGGTTGCGCTCGTGGGACAGCTCAACGTCGATCCGGTACGCGCTCGGAGTGAACTGCGAAACCTTAGCCAGTTTCTCCTCAGCAAGCCTCCTGAACCGGTCTGTGACTTCGGTTCGGCGGCCAGTGATCACGATGTCCACGAGGAGTCCTCCTGTAGCTGGAATTGACAAGGGGCGGATCCGCTCACCAGGGCGCAAAAATCTGGCGCTGACCGGGTATGCGGACGACTCAGTGTCGAAGCGTCAGATCGGAAATCGCTGGGAGTTGCTCCCTAACACCCCCTTCCAGGCCCGCCAACAAGAAGGCACCTTCGGTGGGTGCGTCGCGGCGGGGGGTGCCGTTCATTTGTTGAGGCTAGTCCCTTCCTCCCTCCTCGGGCACCCCCTGTCGCCTTAATGTCACTGAGAGGAAGCAAGCTCCTACCACGCGTGCACCTGCGGATGTCAGGGCACGAGCCGCTTCGGCAGCAGTTGTCCCGGTTGTCACGACGTCATCGACCACAACGCAGGTTTGCCCGGCCACCAGCTTGGTGACCGAAGGTCGCACCGCGAGCGCCCCGCGGAGGTTTTTTCGCCGTCCAACGGCTCCCAGCGCGCCCTGATCTCGGACCCGGCGGACATGTTCCAGGGCCTGGACCGGCCGCGGCGGCGGCCCGACCCAGTCCGGCCGGCACTGTGACGCTGCGCGGCGGGTCAGGTCGGCCATCAGGTCACCGCCGCGCTGGCGACGAGCGGCCCTGGTGGTCGGCACCGGCACCAGCAGCCACTGCGACACCGGATCGCCGTGGGCGGCCCGACAGGCCCGTACTGCGGCGCCGAGACCGGCCCCCAGCGGCTCGGTCAGGTCGACGCGGCCACGTTCCTTCCAGGCGATCAGCATCCGGGCTGCAGTCCCCCGGTAACCGCACGCCGCCCAGGCGTCGAAGCCGAGGGGCCAGCCGACAACCGGGGTGCGGAAGGCCGGCCCAGCGACCGCGGCCCGACAGCGTGCGCAGACCGGGACGTCGGGCCGCCCGCAACCGGCGCAGCTGACCGGCCAGACCAGCTCCAACCCGGCCGATATCGACGATCGGAATGATTGGCGCGCAATGGCATTCGTCATCCGGACAGCCTGCTCGCCGAACCGCACAGCGGAGCCGACCGGATCGGATCTGTGGATAAACCCGCTGTCCTGCGGGCTGTGGAGGAGCAGGTCAGCCGGGGAAGGCCGGCCATCGTCCCGGCGACACCGTTTCCCAGAGTGCCCCGGACCGGGCGACGACGCCCTTGCCGGTCCCGGCCATCACCGACAACTCTCCGTTGCCGGCCGTGATCGAGTCGGCCCCGGAAACCGGCGCTCCGGCCGGCCCGAGGACGCCGCCGATCTGGACCTCCCAGGGCCTCTCCTCGGTCGTCCCCGCGCGCCGTCCCAGCACGACCACCTCGTCCTCGTCCACCCAGGCGACATCGTCAACCGTCTTCAGATCCGGGAACAGACCCCGTGGCGGCTGGCTGAGCGTCACGGGCAGGCCGCCGGCGCCGCGCTGCACTCCGGTAACGAACAGGTGGGCATGACCGCGAATCTGGACCGCGACAACGGCTCGGGTGCCGTCGCGCGACATCCGCATGCTGACCACGTTGGCACCCTTCAACCACGGCGCCTTGACCTTGACCGCCGCGGCGTTGGCCGCCATTGCGTAGACGAAGCCGGTGTTCGGGCCCGGCGCGGCCCAGGCCCAGCCCAACGGATCGAAGGACGGCGCGGTGAGCACACCCGGGCTGACCAGCGAGACCGCCTTTCCCCCGGGCAGTTGCCGCAGCAGCTTTCTCCGGTCGGCGGTCAGCACCGCGTAGGCCGTGCTGTCGTTGGACACCGCCGGCCGATTGGCGCCGGGCACGGCCAGGCCGCCGACGTCCTTGACCTCCCCGAGGGTGCCGTTGTCCAAGCGGGCCAACCGACCCTTGGCGTTGATCAGCACCGGCCGGGCGTCCACCTGCGGATCGGCCACCGGCTGTCCGTCCGGCTGGGAGGGATCGTTCTCTCCCGCCGATCCGGCCGGCACGTCGAACGCCAACCGCCGGACGGTGATCTGCACCGAGCCGATGGTCGACAACTGCCCGAGCGTCGCCTGGAGCTGACTGGCCAGGAGTTGTCTGCTCGGGGTATCAGCGGTTCGAACCTGGTCGGTCAGATCCACGGTCGCCACGTCGTCCGCGACCACCACCGCGCCGACCGCCATGCTCGTGTTGGGTGGTGCACCGGTGACGACCGCGTCGGCCAACCATGGCGGCGGTCCCTGCAACAGCACCCGGACCAAAGCCGTGGGCAGCTCCGGGGCAGTGAGGTTGTCCCGGATGCCGGGGAACCAGTGCACGTCGGGAACCAGGTACCGGCCGGTGGGATCACCGAAGTACACCGGGAACGCCCGGTAGGTCACCGCGAAGTCGACCGCGGCGATCAGAATTCCATCAGCGAGGGCATTGATCCGCCACTCGCCGTCCATCTTGATCAGGCCGAACGTCGCCGTCACCGTCTTGCCCGGCGGGGCGATTTCGTACCGGCCGTCGCGATCGATCGTGGCTTCGACCGGGGTCGTCACGGTCACCCTCGTGGCCTCGGCCCGATCGCGGACGTCGGCTCTCGCCGCACCGTCACGGCTGTTGTCACCGCTGCCATTGCCGCCGCTGTCGTCACCGACGGTGCCGGCGTTGGACGGCACCGGGGCTGACTCCGGGATGGGTTTGGCTCCGATCTCCTTGACCTTCAGCTGGCTCTGGCTCGGGTAGACCGAGACCGCTGCGTCGGGACGCCAGGCCAGCCGACGCTTCGGACTGAGAAAGCTTCGCGCCACCTGATGATCGTTGCTGAAACCAGCGGCGACCCGGAGGAATCCGGTCACGATCCCCTCAGCGGTGGCTCCCGGGACCGGACCGCTGCCACCGAGCTGAACGATGCCCTCGCGAGGGTCGGCCACCACCGCTCGGCCCGGCACCACCGGCCCGCTGTGCGGGATCGAGGCGCAACCGGACAGCACCGGCAACAGCGCCAGCAGGGTCACGGCGAGGACGGCGACCCGGGGCAGTACCGGGGACGCCGGGTGGGCGCTCATCCCGGCTGCCGCATCGAGTGCTCGGATCCCGATTCCGGGAGCAAGGCGTCCAGCCCACTGGTGGAGTCCAGGACCTCGGCCACGTCGGCGCTGATCGCGGAGCCGACCTGATCACCGACCAGATCCGAATCCCCCAGGTGCGGGACCAGCGGCAGGGGAGAGCCGACCAGGACGGCGCCGACCTGGCGAGGCAGAGTGAGCCGGAAAACCGCCCCGACGCCGGGCTCGCCCCAGGCCTGCAACCAACCGCCGTGCAGGTGCGCATCCTCCTGGGCGATCGCCAACCCCAGTCCGGTTCCGCCGGTGGTGCGGGCCCGGGCCAGGTCGGCCCGCCAGAACCGGTTGAACACCATGGCCAGATCGTCCACGTTGATCCCCACCCCGTGGTCGTGAACCGCAATCGCGACCGCTTCGCTCGATCCGGCGACCCGGACCTCGATCAGACCACCCTCGCCATGCTCGATCGCATTGCCGACCAGGTTCCGGACGATCCGTTCGACCCGACGGGAGTCGACCTGCGCCAGGCACGGGTACGGCGGCATCACCAGCTCGATCGTGCTGCCGCGGCTCTCGGCCAACGGCAGCAGCGCCTCGACGACCCGCTCCACAACCTCTCGCACGTCGTCCGCCTCGATGTCGAGGACCGCGGCCCCGGCGTCGAACCGGCTGATCTCGAGCAGGTCGGTGAGCAGCGACTCGAACCGGTCGAGCTGGTTCTGCAGCAGTTCGGCGCTGCGGGAGAGCACCGGGTCGAGCCCGTGCCGGCCCTCGTGGATCACCTCGCTGGCCATCCGGATCGTGGTCAGCGGGGTCCGCAGCTCGTGCGAGACGTCGGAGACGAACCGGCGCTGCACCCGGGACAGCTCCTCGAGCTGATGGATCTGCCGCTCGAGGCTGGCCGCCATGCCGTTGAAAGCCCTTCCAAGCCGGGCAATGTCGTCTTGTCCGCGAACCTGCATCCGGCGGTCCAGCCGTCCGGAGGCCAGCTCCTCGGCAGTCTTGGCAGCCAGCCGGACCGGCGTCACTACCTGCCGGGTGACGACGTAGGCGACCCCACCGACCAGCAGCACCAGCCCGATCCCGCCGAGCAGCAGGGTTCGCTGCACCAGGTCGAGGATCTCCTGCTCACGCTTCAGCGGGAAAATGAAATAGAGCTCGGACGGGCCGGACAGCCGGATGTCGATGATCGAACCGACCGCAAGCGCGGGCGTGCCCCGATGGTTGTCGGCCGCGGGCAGGGTGGTGATCTGCGCCTGCTGGCGGGACTGCCGGTTCACCGCCGCGCGCAGCGACTCCGGGACCACCGACTGCAGAATGCCCGGGGAGGACCGGGGCCTGAGGTCGCTCGGCACCGTGGAGCGCTGGGCCGGGAGCAGGACAACACCACGTGCCTCCGGCCCACCAGGCCCCTCGAGCTGCGACATCAAGTCTTTGAGGAAGGTTTCCCGGCCGTCGGCCTCGGTGTAGTCGGAGGTTGCGACGAGGCCCTTGGCCTGGTCGGTCAGCCGCTCCGCCTCGATCATGGCGCTGTCCTGCCGGGAGTTGATCAGCCCGGCCTGGATCCGGAAGGACAGGAAGCTGCCGACAAACAGGACGACGAGCAGGCCGAGCAGCATGGTGGTGGCCACCACCCGCAGCCGCATCGACCGGCTCCAGCGCCGCCGGATCGTTCGGACCAGCCTCTTGACCTCGGACACCGCCCACCGCACGGCCCGCTGCGGAAGGCTCCGGACCGGCCGGAGGGCGGCCTTCAGCGGCCGACGGGGACGGCGCTTCGCCATCGTCCTAAGCCGGTCCGGCCTTGTAACCGACGCCACGCACGGTGACAACGATCTCGGGGCGTTCCGGGTCCTTCTCGATCTTCGAGCGGAGTCGCTGGACGTGGACGTTCACCAGCCTGGTATCGGCAGCGTGCCGGTACCCCCACACCTGTTCGAGCAGAACCTCGCGGGTGAACACCTGCCAGGGCTTGCGGGCCAGCGCGACCAGCAGGTCGAACTCCAGCGGAGTCAGGGAGATCACCTCATCCCCGCGACGGACGACGTGACCGGCGACGTCGATCCCGACGTCACCGATGTCCAGCGACTCCGGCGACGGCTCATCCGTCCGGCGCAACCGGGCCCGGACCCGGGCGACCAGTTCTTTCGGCTTGAACGGCTTGACCATGTAGTCGTCAGCGCCCGACTCGAGCCCGAGGACCACGTCCACGGTGTCGCTCTTGGCGGTCAGCATCACGATCGGGACGCCCGACTCGGCGCGGATCAGGCGACACACCTCGATCCCGTCCTTGCCGGGCAGCATCAGGTCAAGCAGCACGAGATCGGGACGAGTCGCCCTAAAAGCCTCCAGGGCACCCGTCCCGTCGGCGCAGAACATCGGCTCGAAACCTTCGCCCCGAAGGACGATGCCGAGCATCTCTGACAGTGCGTTGTCGTCGTCGACGACCAGAACACGACCCCTCATAGGACCCATCGTGTCAAACAGGTGGCCCAAACATCGATTCGTGTCGGACGTGCCAGGATGAAGCCCTGCGCCGACGCGTCGATTTGTACCGTCGGAGCACGTCGAGAACGAGCAGATCGCCACCTGGAGGGGGTTCGATGGCCGAGCCGCCGTCGCCATGGACCGTGCCCGGTGACGAGCCGGAACCTGCCCCACAGGTGCCTGCTCCACAGATGCCTGCTCCGCAGGTGCCGGGCCCGCAGGTGCCGGGCCCGGAAGTCCGGCCGCAGCCCGGCTGGGGTCCGCCGCCCGGTCAAGCCAACCAGTGGGGAGCCCAGCCCGGCCAGTGGGGGGCTCAGCCGGGGCAGTGGAGCGGCCAGCCGAGCCAATCGGGGACGCAGCCCGGCCAGTGGGGCGGCCAGCCGGGCCAGGCGGGAGGCCGGCCCGGTCAGTGGGGCGGCCCGCCGGCGCCCGGGAACTGGGTGAGCCGTGGGCCGGGGATCGTCCCGCTCCGGCCGCTGGCGATCGGCGAGATCTATGACGGCGCCATCCGGGCGATCAGGTCCAACCCGCGGACCATGGTCGGTTACTCCGCGATCGTGATCTCGATCCTGACCCTGCTGGCCACCGCGCCGCAGGCGTACGCGTTGTCGTCGTTGCTGAGCAGCCCACTGTTCGATCCGCAGGCAGCGCAGACCGCCGAAGTGCGCGACTTCGCCGATGCGCTGAGCGCCACCGGCTTGACCCTGCTGGTCGGCGTCCTGCAGTTCGTGCTGGCCACCACGATCGTCTCCGGCCTGCTGATCGTGGCGGTGAACAGCGCGGTCCGTGGTCAGTCGCTGAACCCGGCCCAGCTGTGGGCCCGCTGCCGTTCCCGACTGCTCTCCGTCCTCGGTCTGGCCTGCATCGTCCTCCTCGCGCTTCCGCTGACCCTGCTGCTGGCGATGCTGCCGGGACTGATCGTCTTCTTCCTCCCGTCCGGCCAGTTGGCCGGGGGGATCCTGATGTTCCTCGGCGCTCTGGTCGGCGTTTTTGCCTACATCGTGCTCTACTTCGGGTTCTGGGCGGTGGCCGCGCCCGCGCTGCTGCTGGAGAACCTCGGCATCTTTGCTTCGCTGCGCCGCTCGTACCGGCTGGTCCGGGGCAGCTTCTGGCGGGTCTTCGGGATCGGCCTGCTGACCGCGGTGATCGCCTACATCATCCGGCAGCTGTTCAGCATCCCGTTCGCGTTGATCGGCGGGCTGGTCTCCAGCCTGCAGGGCGACGGGTTCGTCGCCATCCTGATCCAATTGCTGATCACGGATATCGGCACGGTGCTGGCCGGCGCGGTGCTGTTCCCGTTCACCGCCGGGGTGGCCGCGCTGCTGTACCTGGACCTGCGCATGCGCCGCGAAGGTCTCGACGTAGATCTGATGCGCTCGTGAGCGAGGCCGACGGCGCGTCGCTGTCTGGACTGAGGAGACGCAGCCCCAGCGAAGCTGCAAGGAGGCGCGCCAGCGCCGACGCGGGAGGAGGCGCGCCAGCGCCGACGGCACGGTCGACGAGGGAAGACAGCGACAAAAGGCGCCGTCGGACTCGCGAACCGTGGGCACAGTGAACTGGCTCGCTGTCGTCCCGGTTCATCCCGACCGCGGTACGGCCCGGGAGTGGGCGGTGCAGGAGCTGTCCCGCCGGGAGTACCAGGACGCCAAGCCGAGCCTGTTGGAGCGGGCGCTGACCTGGTTCTGGGATCAGCTCAACAGCATCGTCGGCGTCGGCGGCGCCCCACCGCTGCTGGCGATCACGCTGATCGCGCTGGCGGTCGGTGCGGTGGTGGCGTATGCGGTGAACCGCTCCGGCGGCCTGCACGGGACCGCCCGGCGCAAGACCATCCGCGTCCTGCCGCAGCGACACACCACGGCCGCCGAGCACCGGGCGGCGGCGCAGCGCCATGCGAACGCCGAAGAGTGGGATCAGGCCGTGGTTGAACGGTTCCGCGCGATCGCCCGGGAGCTGGAGGAGCGAGCCCTGCTCAACCTGCAGCCCGGACGGACCGCGATGGAGGTGGCCAGGGACGGCGGCAAGGCCCTGCCGGACCTGGCTCCGGACCTGCTCGCCGCGGCTCACCACTTCGACGACGTCTCGTACGGCCACCTCAACGTCGGCCCGGCCGCGTACCAGGCGTCGAGCGACTTGGACGACCGGGTGCGGGCAGCCCGACCGGTGAGGGTCCGGTGAGACGCTGGCGCTGGCCGCTGGCGGTGACCCTCGTGGTGGCCCTGACCGCGCTGGTCGTCGCGCTCACATCGTCGGTTTCCGGGGTTCGGAATCGGCTCGACCCGGACAACCCGGAGCCGGACGGCAGCCGCGCGCTGGTGCAGGTGCTGCGCCGGCAGGGAGTTGACGTCCGACAGGCGCATCGCTCGCCTGAGGCGGTGGCCGCGACCGCCGCTCACTCGACGCTGGTGGTCACGAACACCGGACTGCTCGGACCGCAGCAACTCGATCGGCTGCTGGCGGACGACGTGTCGAACCTCGTGCTGATCGAGCCCGACGAGATCACCCTCAGCCGGCTGGCACCGGATCTGCGGACTGCGGGCCTCAGTCCGTCCGCCGTCCTGGAACCCGCATGCCTGCTGCCCGGCCCACAGGCGGCCGGTTCGGTCCGGGCCGGCGGTTCCCTCTACACCCGGGTGTCGATGCCGATCGACGGGCCCAGCGCCTCCGGGATCTGTTACCCACAGCCAGATAACGCGGAGGATGGGTCCTTCCTGTCGGTGGACACCCCGCGGCGCACGGTGACCGTGATCGGGCAGTCGGACATTCTGACCAACGAATACTTCGGTGCGGACGGCAATGCGGCCCTGGCGCTGTGGGCGCTCGGTGAGCAACCGTCCCTGGTCTGGTACACCCCGGACCCGTTGGAGCCCACGGGTTCCGCCCAGAACCAACCGACGGTGGGCGACCTGCTGCCGGACTGGGTGCGCTGGGTTGTCCTCCAACTCGCGGTCGCGGTCGCCGTCACCATCGGCTGGCGGGCCCGGCGGCTCGGCCGGCTGGTCCCCGAGCCGTTGCCCGTCGTCGTCCGCGCGGCGGAGACCCAGGAGGGCCGGGCCCGGCTCTACCGTCAGGCGTCCGCGCGCGGACGGGCCGCCGCCACTCTGCGCACCACCACCTTGCGCCGGCTGGCCACCCGGCTCACCGCACCGGCCGGGACAACACCGGGCCAGCTCGTCAGCATCGTGGCGCGGGCGACCGGCCGCGATCCGAGCGCCGAGGCGGCGCTGTACGCACTGTTGCTCGGCCCGGCTCCGGCGTCGGACGCCGAGCTGATCAGGCTGGCCGACGATCTCGACACCGTCGAGCGAGAACTGTCCCTCGCTCGATCCGTCCGCTCGAACTGAAGGGCTCGCAGCTGTGACCGACTTTCCGACCACCCACGACGACCCCACCCCCGAGTCGGCGGCCGACCTCGTCCTCGAGCCCCCGCCGGTCCAGGACCTGGACGACGCCGACCGCGAATCGGGTGCGGCCCGGCAGGCGCTCGGTCTGGTCCGGGGCGAGGTGGCCAAGGCCGTGGTCGGCCAGGACGCCGCCGTCACCGGGCTGGTGATCGCCCTGCTCTGCCGCGGGCACGTGCTGCTCGAGGGAGTGCCCGGGGTGGCCAAGACGCTGCTCGTCCGGTCGCTCTCGGCGGCGCTGCGGCTGGACACCAGCCGGATTCAGTTCACCCCGGACCTGATGCCCGGCGACGTCACCGGTTCGCTGGTCTACGACGCTCGCAGCAGCGAGTTCTCCTTCCGCGAGGGACCGGTGTTCACCAACCTGCTGCTCGCCGACGAGATCAACCGGACGCCGCCGAAGACCCAGGCCTCGCTGCTGGAGGCGATGGAGGAGCGGCAGGTCAGCATCGACGGTCGGCCCCGGCCGCTGCCGGACCCGTTTGTCGTCTGCGCCACCCAAAACCCGATCGAGTACGAGGGCACCTACCCGCTGCCCGAGGCCCAACTGGACCGGTTCCTGCTCAAATTGACGATGCCGTTGCCGCCGCGCGAGGTCGAACTGGAGGTGCTGGCCCGGCATGCCGCCGGCTTCGATCCGCGAGACCTGGCCGGCGCCGGGATCCGAGCGGTGGCCGGCCCGGACGACCTCGCCGCCGGGGTTCGCGCCGTCCGTCGGGTCGCGGTCGGCCCGGAGGTGATGGGCTACATCGTGGACGTCGTCCGGGCCACCCGCAGTTCGCCGTCGCTCTCGCTCGGGGTCTCCCCTCGCGGTGCGACCGGGCTGATGTCCACCAGCAGGGCATGGGCCTGGCTGTCCGGGCGTAGTTACGTGACCCCGGACGACGTCAAGGCGCTGGCTCGGCCGACCCTGCGGCATCGGGTGCAGCTGCGCCCGGAGGCCGAGCTCGAGGGTGTGACCGTGGACGGCGTGCTGGACAGCGTGTTGGCCACAGTCCCCGTGCCGCGCTGACGCAGGCCCGAGCGAATCGAGGGCTCATGAGTATCTCCGGCCGGGCCGCCCTGCTGGCCCTGTTCGGGCTGTTGCCGGTGGCGTTGTGGCCCGGTTGGCCGGCCCTGCTCGGCTGGGCCGCCGTAGTACTCGTTGCCATCCTGGTCGATCTGCTGCTGGCCGGTTCGCCGCGGGCGCTGCGGGTGGAGCGTGAGCCGGTGGCCGCGGTCCGGCTCGGGCAGCCGACGACGGCGTTCTTCATCCTGTCCAACACCGGACGGCGCCGGGTGCATGGCCTGGTCCGGGACGGCTGGCAGCCCTCGGCGGGCGCCACCGATTCCCGCCAGCCGCTCGACCTGCCGGCCGGGCAGCGCCGGCGGCTGTCCACCGAGCTGATCCCGACCCGGCGCGGAGACCGGCGAGCCCAGCACATCACCGTCCGCAGCTCCGGCCCGGCCGGCCTGGCGGCTCGGCAGCTGACCTTTACCGCTCCGGGCATGCTCCGTGTTCTGCCGCCGTTCGGATCCCGAAAGCACTTGCCCGGCAAGCTGGCTCGGCTGCGCGAGCTGGACGGCCGGACCGCGCTGCGAGTGCGTGGCCAGGGCACCGAGTTCGACTCACTGCGCGATTATGTGGACGGCGACGACGTCCGGTCGATCGACTGGCGGGCCTCCGCCCGGCGGCAGCAGATCGTCGTCCGCACCTGGCGGCCGGAACGCGACCGTCGGGTTCTGTTGGTACTGGACACCTCCCGGACGTCGGCGGCTCGGGTCGGCGACGAACCCCGGCTGGACGCGGCCATGGACGCCGCCCTCTTGCTCGCGGCCCTCGCCTCTCGGGCCGGTGACCGGGTTGACCTGCTGGCGATGGACCGTCGGGTGCGAGCTCGGGTCGAGGGCGCATCTCGGACCGACCTGCTGCCCCGGCTGGTAACGGCGATGGCTCCGCTGGAGGCCGACCTGGTGGAGGCCGACTGGGCGGCGATCGTCTCCACCGTGCTCGGTCGGCTGTCCCAGCGCTCGCTGGTGATCCTGCTGACCCCGCTGGAGGCGGCCGCCGTCGAGGAGGGGCTGTTGCCCGTCGTCCAACGACTTTCGGCCCGGCACCGAGTGCTGGTCGCCTCGGTCGCCGATCCGCAGGTGGCCCTGATGGCGGCCGGGCGCGGCGACTCCTACGCGGTCTACGGCGCGGCCGCCGCCGAGCGGGCCGAGCTGGACCGCGCGGCGATCACCGCCGAGCTGCGCCGACTCGGGGTGGACGTCATCGATGCTCCGCCCGAACTGCTGCCGCCGCAGCTGGCCGACCGCTATCTTTCGCTGAAGGCCGCCGGCCTGCTCTGAGCCGGGGACGAATCGGCGATCCGGCGCCGAACCAAGGTGTTTCTTTTTCGCTACCTACGATTGTGGATACGAAAAGGAAAGACCTTGGTCCGAGCCGAGTTCAGTGCAGTCGGGTCACGGTGGCAAGGTCTGCGGCCTGCGCCGCCAGCGCTGCCTGCGCCGCCTGGGCGGCTTGGGCCGCCTGCGCGGCCTCGGTGTCCGGCAGCACGATGACCCGGGGCTGAAGGCGTGGTGTCGCGTGCGCGGAGTGAGCGACGTGAGCCGGCTTACGCGGTGCCGCGATCACTGGGTCCAGCACCAGAGCCGGATTGCTCGGCGCGGGTCCGTACCGGATCGGCCCGGCTGACAGCTCCTCCCGGGACGCCGAATCGCCCAGCAACCGGTCGAACTCGCGGGCCGTGACGTCCAGCGCGGCCTGCAGCGCCGCCCTGCTGACCTTGGCGAAGGTGCGCAGATAGGCGGCCTTCATCTCGAGCTCGGCGCGGACCCGGCCACCGCCGGGCGTGGTGGTGACCGGGTGCTGGATCTCGGCCAGTGCCACCTCGGCCGCGCGGTCGGCCCGCTGGTGGGCCCGCACCACGATGTCCTCGTAGCGGGTCCGGGCCAGCAGCAGCATCCGGTCGGCGTCGTCCTCCGCCCGAGCCCGCCTGCTCGAGGCATTTTGCCGGGCGTCGGACAGCACCTGCTCGGCGATCGCATCCACCCTGGTGAGTCGCTGTGCCGCCTCGTCCTCACCGGCGCCGATCAGCCGGGAAGCCTGCTGGTCGGCGTCCACCAGTTTGGTCTGGACCTCGCGGTCGGCCTGCTCCAGCCGATCGGCGGCCTGTCGCTCCGCGTCGCTCAGCCGGGCATCGGCCTGAGCCAACCGGCGTTCGGCGATCTCCTGTGCCTGGCTGAGCACGGCCCGAGCCTGAGCCGCCGGCGACACCAGGCCACCGGTCTCGAACGGTCGCCCGCTCGCCTGTGCGCCTGCCGACTCGGCCGCGGCTACCGCGGCCCACTGCCGCCGGATGTACCGATGCAGCCGGTCGACCTCGGCCCGCAGGTCGCTGATCTGCTCGTCGGCGGCGCTGCGATCCTTGACGACCTGCTCGACGAATGAGTCCACGGCCGTCTCTTCGTAGCCGCGATGACCCCAACTGGTGCGTGGGAAGGCGGCCGGCTCCAGGCCCGGCCGGTAACTCCAGACCGGCGTCGACCGGTTCCGGTAGGCCGACCCGGGTGTGTCGTCATTGGTACCCATAGCGAGGAAGGTATGACTTTCTGCGATATTACGCACCGTGTTTGAGAGAACACGCTGAGCCAATTTTCGGTCAGCCTGCCATCGGGAGAACGTCACCGGCCAGCTCGCGATCCAGGTCGCCCGTCTCGCCCGCCAGCGCCGCCGGCCGACCGAAGCGGAAGACATATCCCAGGAAACCTATCCAAACCAGGGCGCCGATTCCGATCCGGGCCCAGGTCGGCAGTCCGGACGGAGTCACGAAGGCCTCGACCAGCCCGGAGATCAGCAGCACCCCGACCAGCCCGATCGCGATCGTGACCATGGCCCGGCCCTCCTCCGCGATCGCCCGCACCCTGGGGCGTGGCCCGGGGTCGATCCAGGCCCAGAACACCTTCAATCCGGCGCCCGCAGCAACAAAGACGGCGGTCAATTCCAGCAGGCCGTGCGGGGTGATCAGGCCGAAGAACAGGTCGAGCCGGCCGTTGGCGGCCATCAGGCCACCGACCATGCCGAGGTTGATCGCGTTCTGCGCGAGCAGCCAGACCACCCCGATCCCGGTGATTCCGACGATGAAGCAGAGCGCAGCGACCCGGGCGTTGTTCGTCCATACCTGGGCGGCGAAGCTGGCAGCCGCGTTCTCGCTGTAGTAGCTCTCGAAGTCGTTCTCCACCAGTTGCCGGATCTGCTCCTGGGAGCCGAGCGAGGCCTGCACCGAGGGATTGGCGGCCACCCAGGCACCCAGCGCCGCGGCGACGCCGAGCGACGCAACCCCCGAACCGATGGCCCACCACCGAGATCGGTACACCGCGGCCGGAAAGGACACCTTGACCAGCCGGGCGAGTTCACGCCAGAGCGGCTCGTGCCCACCGGCGACGGCGCTGCGGGCCCGGGCCACCGTGGTGGAGAGCCGGGCGGACAGCGCGGCATCCGGGGACGCCGAGCGGACCACCGAGAGATGGGTCGCCGTCCGCTGATAGAGCCGGACGAGTTCGTCAACCTCGGCGCCGGACAGCCGACGTTGTCTGGACAACTGATCCAGACGGTTCCAGTCGTCGCGATGCACGGCGACGAACGCATCGAGGTCCACCGGGTGAGCGTAGCCTGACGACCATGACCGCTGATCTTGCCGGGTACGACGACCTGGGCATCGACGACCTGGGCATCACGGAGGACCTGGTCACCGGCGAAGCGGTAGTCCTCGACCTACGCCCGGCGTCCTTCATCACCCGAGGGCTGGCCCTAGCCTTGGATCTGTTCCTCACGGTGGTGACGTTCTTCTTCGTGGTCTGGTTATTGATCATCTCCACCAGCCTGCTCGACGAGGCTGCGGACAGCGCGCTCATCGTCGTGGTCCCGCTCGCCATCCTGATCGGCATCCCGATCACGGTCGAGACGCTGACCCGGGGCCGCTCGCTGGGCAAACTGCTGGCCGGGTTGCGGGTGGTCCGGGACGACGGCGGACCGATTCGAGCTCGGCACGCGTTGATCCGCGGCCTGCTTGCGGTCCCGGAGATCTACCTGAGTTACGGGAGTATCGCGCTGATCACCTCGCTACTGAACCGGCGAGGGAAGCGGTTGGGCGACCTGCTGGCCGGTACCTACGTGATCCGCGAACGCAGTCCGCGGGAGCAGCCGAATTCTGTCCGGATGCCGCCGCACCTGTATCCGTGGGCGGTGACGAGCGACCTCGGCCGGCTACCCGATCGGCTGAGCCTGGCCGTCCGGCAATTCCTCGGCCGGGCATCTCGGCTGGCGCCCGCATCTCGGGAGCGGCTCGGCCGGGCACTGGCCGAGCAGGTCAACCAGTACGTCTCCCCGTCCCCTCCGCCCGGGACGCACCCGGAGGACTTCCTCGCCGCCGTCCTGGCCGAGCGCCGCGACCGGGACTACGCGCGGCTGCGTCGCGAAGCCGACGCCCGGACCGCGCGGCTGCAGCGGCGCGGTGCCGCCGGTCCGCTGTCCGCGATCGGCACCGGCCTGATCGACGAAGGCTGACCCCCCAAACCACCGGTGATCATGCACGCTTGCAGGGCGGGAACCGAGCAAGCGCGCATGATCACGGCGGGAACTGATATTGCGGTCGGCTCAGTAGCGGTAGTGGTCCGGCTTGTACGGGCCGGGGATGTCCACGCCCAGGTACTCGGCCTGCTCCTTGGTCAGCTCGGTGAGCCGGACGCCGAGCGCGTCGAGGTGCAGCCGGGCCACCTTCTCGTCGAGGTGCTTCGGCAGCACGTAAACCTGGTTCGCGTAGTCACCGGTCTTCGTGAAGACCTCGATCTGGGCCATCACCTGGTTGGAGAACGAGTTCGACATCACGAAGCTCGGGTGCCCGGTGGCGTTGCCGAGGTTCAGCAGTCGGCCCTCGGAAAGCACGATGATCGAGGTGCCGTCCGCGAAGGTCCACTCGTGCACCTGCGGCTTGATCTCGGTCTTGACGATGCCGTCCAGCTTGGCCAGACCCGCCATGTCGATCTCGTTGTCGAAGTGGCCGATGTTGCCGACCACGGCCTTGTCCTTCATCGCCGCCATGTGCGCGGCGGTGATGACGTCGAAGCAGCCGGTGGTGGTGATGAAGAAGTCACCGAGCCCGACGACGTCCTCCAGGGTGGTCACCTGGTAGCCGTCCATCGCCGCCTGCAACGCGCAGATCGGGTCGATCTCGGTGACGATCACCCGGGCACCCTGGCCGCGCAGCGACTCCGCGGCACCCTTGCCGACGTCGCCGTAACCGGCGACGACGGCGACCTTTCCACCGATCAGGACGTCGGTGGCCCGGTTGAGGCCGTCGATCAGCGAGTGCCGGATGCCGTATTTGTTGTCGAACTTGCTCTTGGTGACGGCGTCGTTGACGTTGATCGCCGGGAAGAGCAGCGTGCCGGCCTTCTGCATCTCGTACAGCCGGTGCACGCCGGTGGTGGTCTCCTCGGTGACGCCCTTGATCTCGGCGGCGATCGTGGTGAACCGCTTCGGGTCATCGGCGAGCGAGGCGCGGAGCACCTCGAGGATGACGCCGTACTCCTCGCTGTCCTTCTCGTTGCCGGCCGGTACCGCGCCGGCCGCCTCGAACTCAACGCCCTTGTGGACGAGCAGGGTGACGTCGCCGCCGTCGTCCAGGATCATGTTCGGGCCCTGGCCGTTGCCCCAGTCGAGGATCTGCTCGGTGCACCACCAGTACTCCGGCAGCGTCTCGCCCTTCCAGGCGAAGACCGGAACGCCCTGCGGGTTCTCAACCGTCCCGTTCGGGCCGACCACGGTCGCGGCGGCGGCAGTGTCCTGGGTGGAGAAGATGTTGCAGGAAGCCCAGCGGACCTCGGCACCGAGGGCGACCAGGGTCTCGATCAGGACCGCGGTCTGCACGGTCATGTGCAGCGAGCCGGTAATCCGTGCACCGGTCAGCGGCTTGGTGTCGCCGAATTCGGCGCGCAGGGACATCAGGCCGGGCATCTCGTGCTCGGCGAGGCGGATCTCGTGTCGGCCGGACTCGGCCAGCGAAAGGTCAGCGACCTTGAAGTCGAACGTCATGAACAGCCCTTCGGCTTAATGTGTGGGTCCGTCGGGAACCACCAGCGGGTATCGGGTCATTGAGGCACTCCCGCAGGGTCTGCGACGTGTCCGAACGGTGGACCGAACGGACGACGAGCAGAACGTGCGCAAGTACATCGACCCGGCGCGGCCCCTCTGGGCCAGCGGCATCACCGACGCCGGAACCCGCCCATGGTACCAACTCCGTGCTCAACCGGCACTAGCCGCCATCCGCACGGCGTACCCCAGCACCACCAGGTAGCCGAGCAGCCCGGTAGCCGCCCGTGCCCGGGGGCCGAGCCGGGCTCCGGCCAGTGAACCGATCGCCACCAGCGTCAACTGCCAGGTCAGCGAGGCCACAAAGACGCCGGCAACGAAGGCACCGCCGCGCTCGACGCCGCGGACCGCAGCACCGGACCCGGCGGCCAGGGCGACGAAATAGACCGCGGTCAGCGGGTTGACGGCGGTCAGCGTGAAGAACCGGGCGAGCACAGGCAGGGGCCCGAGGAGCACTGCTTCCTGTTGCAAACCGGGGTTCTGTAGCGCTCGGCGGACGCCGATCAGTCCCCGCACCGCCACCGCGGTCAGCAGTGCTGCGCCGACGATCTGCACCACCGACTCGTGGCCGGCCAGCGCCTGGCTCACCGAGGCACCGGCCACCACCGCCACCGCCGAATACGCCATGTCGACCAGGCCGATACCCAGTGCCCCTGCCGCGGCCGTCCGCCACCCGGCCGCGACTGCCTCCTGGACCAGCAGTACGCCGATCGCACCCAGCGGTAGCGCGACCGCCGCACCCGCGACCGCGCCGGCCAGTGCCGCTCCGGTTATCCCATCCACGGCGATCACGCTGGCCGATCAGGCCCACCGACGCCACTCAATTTACAAGGTCAGGCGGGTTCCGGTCAGGCGAGGAACGCCGTCTGGTCAGGCGGGGAAGGCCGTGCCGGTCAGGCGCTGATAGACGTCGAGATAGCGGGCTCGGGTGACCTCGACGACCTCGTCCGGTACCGGCGGGGCGGGCGCCTTCTTGTCCCAGCCGGTGCTGACCGCCCAGTCCCGGACGTACTGCTTGTCAAAGGAGTAGTTCGGGCCGCCCGGCCGCCAGCTGTCGGCCGGCCAGAACCGGGACGAGTCGGGGGTCAGCACCTCGTCTCCGAGGGTCAGCGTGCCATCGGCCGCCCGACCGAACTCCAGCTTGGTGTCGGCCACAATGATTCCGCGGTCGGCAGCGATCGCGGACCCGCGGCGGTAGACGGCCAGGGTCAGCTCGCGCACCTGCTTCGCGACGTCCACGCCGAGCTTCTGCTCGACCTGGGCGTAGGTGATGAACTCGTCGTGTGAGCCGAGTGGCGCCTTGGTCGTCGGCGTGAAGATCGGCTCATCCAGCGGGGAGCCGTCCTGCAGCCCGGGCGGCAGCGCGATGCCGGTGACCGCGCCGTCCCGCCGGTACTCCACCAGACCGGATCCGGTGAGATACCCACGGGCGATGCATTCGACGTCCAGCATGGTCAGCTTCTTGCACCGGATCGCCCGGCCGGCGAACTCGGCCGGGACGTCGGTCGCGGAGATCACATGGTGCGGCACCAGGTCCGCGAGCTGGTCGAACCACCACAACGACAGCGCGGTCAGCACCCGACCTTTGTCCGGGATCGGGGTGGGCAGCACCACGTCGTAGACCGACACCCGATCGGAGGCGACCAACAGGAGGTCGTCACCGTCGGCATAGACATCGCGGACCTTGCCGCTGTGGACGAGTTGCACGCGAGCACGCTACCGGGCTGACGGATCAGCTCGTCGCAGCCATCTCTTTCATGGCTGCCGAGCCATCAGAAGTGCCGCCACTCAGACACGCAGATCGGGCCGATTCGGGACGATGAAGCGCTTCAAGGCGGTGATTCGCGTGCCTGAGTGGCGGCTCTCAACGGCTGAGCCGGCGGTACCGGATGACGGCGAGCGGGACGAAGACGATCAGTAGCAGCGTCGGCCAGAGCGTGGCCATCAGCATGCTGTGCTCGGTGACCCAGCTGCCCTGGCCGGCCTGCCCTACCGGGTTGCCGAACAGTTCCCGGACGGCGCTCACGGTGGAGGACAACGGGTTCCACTCGGCGATCGTGCCGAGCCAGCCGGGCATGGTCGCCGGGTCGACGAAGGCGTTGGAGAGAAAGCCGAGCGGCCAGACCAGGATCTGCACCGCGACCACCGCCTCCGGCCCCTTGACCATCAGGCCGAGATAGACGCCGACCCAGATCAGGGCGAAGCGCAGCAGGAGCAACAGGGCGACGGCGTGCAGAGCCGGGCCGAGGCCGTCGCGCCAGCGCCAGCCGATCGCCAGCCCACCGGCGATCATCACTGCCAGACCGAGGACGGCGTTCAGCAGGTCGGCAACGCTGCGTCCGCCGACGACCGCCACCGGGGACATCGCCAGCGAGCGGAACCGGTCGGTGATCCCCCGGTTCGCGTCGACGGTCACCGCGAGCATGGTGATCTCCAGGCCGAACAGCATGGTCATCCCGAAGACGCCGGGCACCAGGAACTCGCGATACCCCTGCCCCGACGCGGCTCCCGATCCAGCCGGGCCGAACCCGGTCATCTGGCCGCCGAAGAGGTAGCCGAACATCAGCACGATCAGCAGCGGGAAGAGCAGCCCGACGAGCACCGGCCCAGGTCGGCGAACCCAGTGCAGCAGATCCCTACCGGTCACCGTCCAGGTGTCGATCACTGCCCAGCGAGCGCGTTCGATCGAGTCGCTCATGCCAACACCTCCAGCGTTGAGTCCTTCGTGGCCGAATGCCCGGTGAGCTGCAGGAACACCTCGTCCAGGGTGGGTCGGCGCAGGGCCACGTCCTCGGTCTCCAGGCCGGCCGCGTCCAGCGCCCGGACCACCTGCACCAGCGCGCCGGAGCGGTCCGCCACCAGGGCCCGGATGCGTCGGGCATCCCGGTCCACCTCGAGACGACCGTCGCTCGCCCCGCTAGGTGCCGCGCCCGGCGCCCCGCCCGTCGCCGCAGCGATCACCTCGGCGGCCCGGGTCAGGTCCTGCACCCGACGCAGGACGACCTCCACCCGATCACCACCGATCATGGATTTGAGCCGGTCCGGGCTGCCTTCGGCGATCACCCGGCCGGAGTCGATCACCGCGATGGCGTCGGCGAGCTGATCGGCCTCCTCCAGGTACTGGGTGGTGAGCAGAACCGTGGTCCCGGCCGCGACCAGGGCCCGGACGGCATCCCAGACCTCGTTTCGACCGCGCGGGTCGAGTCCCGTGGTCGGCTCATCCAGGAAGAGCACCGACGGCGCGGTGATCAGGCCGACGGCCAGGTCCAGCCGACGGCGCATCCCGCCGGAATACCGGTCGACCGGCAGGCCTGCGGTATCGGCCAGGGCAAAGCGATCCAGCAACTCATCGGCCCGCCGCCGGGCCCGCTCCGGGCCCAGATGGTTCAGCCGGCCGAAGAGCACCAGGTTCTGCCGCCCGCTGAGGATCTCGTCCACCGCTGCGTGCTGCCCGACCAGCCCGATCCGAGCCCGGACCGCGGCCGGCTGCCGGGCCACGTCGAAGCCGCTCACCTCGGCACTTCCGCCGTCCGCCCGCAGCAGCGTGGTCAGGATCCGGATCGCGGTGGTCTTGCCGGCGCCGTTCGGCCCGAGCAGGCCGTAGACGGTGCCACGCGGAACCACCAGGTCAAGCCCGGCCAGTGCCTCGACCGAGCCGTAACGCTTGCGCAGCCCGGTCACCACAACGGCGTTCTCGCCGTCCGTGTTCTTGTTGCTCATCCGATGGCCTCCTAAGAACCGGGTACAGCGTACGCATATGCATTGCGTACTGTCTACCCAGTTCTAAGATGAGGGCGATGACCGGGCGCTACCGGGACACCGGCAGATCCAATGACCGATCGATGACAGGGCGCAATCAGTGACGGAGTACAGCGGCGGCGGCGACCCGACGCTGAGCATGCAGTTGCTCTGGGGCACCCGGGAGCCTCCGACCCGAGGGCCGAAGCGGGGCCTCGACCTGGCCCGGATCGTTGCTGCGGCGATCGAGGTGGCGGATGCCCAGGGGCTGACCGCGCTGTCGATGCGCAAGGTGGCCGAGGAACTCGGGGTCGGCACGATGTCGCTGTACCGATATGTCCCCGGCAAGGCCGAACTACTCGACCTGATGCTGGACGCCGCCTACGCCGAGATGCTCCGGATCGATTCCGAAGCAAGCATCACGAGCCCGGCGAGCGGCAGCGATGAGCCCTGGCGCGCGGCACTGGCACAGGTTGCCCACCGGTACCGGGCGATGTACCTGCGGCATCCGTGGATCCTGCAGTTCGCGGTCAGCCGGCCACCGCTGGGCCCGAACGTGATGGACGCCTACGACCGCGACCTGCGGGCCGTCGAAGCCGCCGGGCTGACCGACCTCGAAATGGACGCCGTGATCAGCCTGGTCAGCGGGTTCGTGCAGAGCGCGGCCCGGGGGGCGGTGGACGTCACGCTGGCCGAGCAGCGCACCGGGCTCACCGACCGGCAGTGGTGGGAGGCACATGCCCCGCTACTGGAAAAGGTTTTCGACCCGGAGCGCTACCCGGTCGCGGCCCGAGTCGGCCAGGCCGCCGGCGAGGCGAACCAGGCCGCGTACAACCCGCAGCACGCCTTCGATTTCGGCCTGGCCCGGCTGCTCGACGGCATCGCCGCCCTGATCAACGGCCGTAAAGCTCAGTCCTGAGGCTGACTTTCAGGTTTTGCGCCGGCCTCGCCAAGTGCCTTTTCCGGCACCGGGTCCCTGGCGATGTCCGGCTCCAGGAAGATCAGCCGGGCGAGCGGGACGGCGGCCCGGATCCGGACCTCGGCGGCATCGATCGCCTCCGCCACCTCGCGAGCGGACTCGCACGGCGACACCGCGATCTTCGCCGCGACCATCAGCTCCTCCGGCCCGACGTACATCGTCCGGATGTGGATCACGCCGTCCACCCCGGGCCCGACCAGGGCGTCCTTGATCGCCGCCAGGTCCTCCTCGGCCACCCCCTCGCCGAGCAGCAGCGACGACGTCTCCAGGGCCAGCAGGGCGGCCACCGCGACCAGCAGGATCCCGATCATCGCGGTACCGACCGCATCCCAGTGCCCGTCACCGGTGATCAGCGTCATCACGACCCCGAACAGGGCGAACACCAGGCCGATCAGCGCGGCCGAGTCCTCCAGCAGCACCACCGGCAGTTCCGGGGACTTGGTCTCCCGGATGAACCGCCACCAAGCCTTGCCCCCGCGCACGTGGTTGGCCTCGACGATCGCGGTTCGGAACGAGAACGACTCCATCGCGATTGCGGCCACCAGCACCACGATCGGCACCCACTGCCATGCGTCGATCCCGTGCGGGTCGTGCCACTTGTGATACGCCTCGTACAGCGCGAACAAGCCACCGACGGTGAACAGCACCACCGAGACGATGAACGCGTACAGGTAGCGGGAACGGCCGAACCCGAACGGGTGATCCTCGGTGGCCGGGCGATTGGCCTGCCTGCCACCGATCAGCAGCAGCACCTGGTTCCCGGAGTCGGCCAGCGAGTGGATCGACTCGGCGAGCATCGAACTGGACTGGGTCAGGAGGTAGGCGCCGAACTTCGTCACCGCGATCCCGAGGTTGGCGGCCAGTGCTGCCACGATCGCCCGGTTGCTGCCCTCGGTAGACATGCGCTCCCTCACTCGTGACGCGGTCCTGCGAATTGACGACGGGCCAGCAGCGGCGCTGGTTCCCGACCGTGCGGAGATTACCGTCGATCAATCGGTAGAGCCCGTTTTCAACGCTGGTCAGTGCGTGCGGTCCCGCAGGTCCGCCACGTGCGGCGAGGTCAGCGGGTCGATGCCACCGGCGAGCGCCATGTAGACGGAGGCGAAGTCGGTACGCGAGATCAGATCCGCCAACCGTTCCAGCGGATGCCCCGAATCGGCGGCGATCTCGGTGACCCGGACCCCGGCGTCCTGGGCGGTCAAACGCACGGCGTCCGCGGTCCGGCTGGTCTCCAACCAGGAGCCGTCCGGGCGATCCGGCGTCGGCGCGGCGTCCCGCAGCAGCAGCAGTCGCAGCAACGGGGACGCCGGAGCACCGTCGTAGTCCGCATCGGAGAACAGATCGGACGCCGGGCGGACGGCGAGCGGGCCGTCGAACGTGGCGACCACATCGCCCGCGTCGTCCGGCAGCGCACCTCGCATCGCCGGTACCCGTGCGGTCCTGGCCAGCATCGACACCGCCCGGGACGCGGCGACCGCAGTGACGTCGCCGTCGCCGAGCACCACCGGGACAACGCCGGACAGCTCCAGGGCCAGGGACTTGGCCGGGTTCACAAAGGCGTCGGACGAGGGCCGGAACAGCTCCGCATGCGCATCCAGCCGGGCCGCGACCCGTTCCAGGACGGACCGTGAGGCGTCGGTCAGCCCGAGATCATGGGCGACCACGATCACCGGCGTGGCCAGCGACCAGAGCGCCATCCGAGACGCCCGGGAAGCGGCGGTATCCCCCGGCGGGACGGCGACATGCACGCCACCGGTGCGCTCGGAGACCTCGGCCAGTGGTGAGCGGGCCTGGCCGACGGTCAGCAGGCGGCAGCCGCGACGGGCGGCCTCGGCGGCGAGGCCGAGCGGGCCGGGTGCCCTGCCCGACATCGAGACGGCGACCACGAGGTCGAGCGGGCCGACCCAGCCCGGCAGCGGCAAACCACGGCGAACCGACACCGGAACCGGCGAGTTGCTGCCGGCCAACAGCGTCAACACGTCGCCGACCACCGCGGAGCCGCCGAGGCTGGCCACCACGACCGCCCGCGGGCGGCCGTCGGAGACGATCCGTGCCGTGCCGGCGTCGGCGGTCGCGGTCAGCGCCATCCGGACCTGGGCACCGGCCATCGCCAGGGCACGCAGGCTTCCCGACGGGTCGGCCGCTACCAGGCCTTCGGCGTCATCAAGGAGTTGCTCGTCGAGTGCCACCTCAGCTCCGCGTACGGGCCTCGTCGACCAACAGGACCGGAATCCCGTCGTCAACGCGGTAGGCCAGGGCACAGCCGGTGCACTGCAGCTCCGGGCTGCCCTCCGGCCCTTGCTCGTCGACCAGGGCGGAATGGCACGAGGGGCAGCGCAAGATCTCGCGCAGCCAGGGTTCGATGGCGGTCACGGAGCTATCCTGGCGCATCCGTGGCCAACGCAGCGACCCGGACCAGTCCGAGCACCTCATCGCGGATCCGCACCATCACCGCCGGGTCGCTGGCCTCGGCGTTCAGCCGGAGCAATGCCTCGGTGTTGCTCGGGCGCAGATTGAACCACCACAAGCCCTCGCTCGCGGTGGTGCTGTCTTCGCTTTCTGTGCTGTCGGCGTCGCTGTGCGGGGCGTCCGCCTCATGGGTCACGGTCAGTCCGTCGAGGTCGTCGACGACAACGCCGGGCCGGTCCGCGAAGGCGGCCGCCACCCGAGCGGTGGCCTCGTCCACATCGTCGACCTTCGAGTTGATCTCCCCGCTCGCGGTGTACCGCTCGTACTCCGCGACCAGGTCGGACAGCGGGCCGGACTGCTCCCCCAGGGCCGCGAGCACATGCAGCGCCGCCAGCATGCCGGTGTCGGCGAACCAGAAGTCCCGGAAGTAATAGTGCGCCGAGTGCTCGCCGCCGAACACGGCGTCGGCCTTGGCCATCTCGACCTTGATGAAGGAGTGCCCGACCCGGGTGCGGATCGCCTTGGCGCCATTCTCCTTGATCACTTCGGCCACGGTCCGGGAGGTGATCAGGTTGTGGATCACCGTGGCCGATCGGCCGGCGGCCCTCTCCTTGGCGATCTCCCGGGCGGCGACCAGCGCGGTGATCGCGCTGGGGCTGATCGGCTCGCCGCGTTCGTCCACCACAAAACAGCGGTCGGCGTCACCGTCGAACGCCAGGCCGAGGTCGGCGCCGTGCGCCGGAACGGCCTTCTGCAGGTCGAGCAGGTTCACCGGGTCGAGCGGGTTCGCCTCGTGGTTGGGGAAGCTGCCGTCCAGCTCGAAGTACAACGGGACGATCTCCAGCGGCAGGTCAGGCAGCCCGATCGCGGTGCCGAGCACCGCCGGGACGGTCAGGCCGGCCATCCCGTTGCCGGCGTCCACCACGACCTTGATCGTGCGTTGGGTCGGCAGCGGGGCCAGGCCACGCAGGTGCTGCGCATAGCCGGTGAGCGTGTCCTGCGCGGTGATGGTGCCGCGAACCACCGGCGGCGGCGCGGCGGCAGTCCCCCAGACCGGGTGGTCCAGCAGCGCCTGGGCCAGGTCCCGGATCGTGCCGAGGCCGCTGTCCAGCCCGATCGGGCGGGCCCCGGACCGGCACAGCTTCATGCCGTTCCAGCTGGACGGGTTGTGGCTGGCGGTGAACATCACGCCGGGAGCGTTCAACGCCCCGCTGGCGTAGTACAAACCGTCGGTGCTGCAGAGCCCGATCAGGACGACATCCGCCCCCTCGCCGGTGACGCCCTCCGCAAACGCCTCGACGAGTTCGGGTGACGAGTCCCGCATGTCATGACCCAGGATCACTCGGCCGGGCGGGCCGTCGGGGTCAGAAATCAGGACGGCGCGGGCGAATGCGGAGCCGAACGCCCGGGCGACCCGGTCGTTCAATTGCTCCCCAACAAGACCGCGAATGTCGTTGGCTTTGACGATTTCGGTGAGCTCGGACACCGGGGAAGGCTAACCGAGGGCGCCCGGCCGTGGTTGCACCTACACCGGTTAAGGCCATGCGGCCGAGGGTCAAATCCGGGCGTATTAGTGTATTCTGCGCACCCCTAGAGCGGACGCCCTGCTGCCGGTCGCTCTTAGTCGCGACGGGTGCGGTCGAGTACCGAGTCGACGCTGAGGGCGTCGCCACCGTGCTCCCAGGTGCGGTGCTCACAGCGGTGGCAGGACGTGAACTCGACCGGAGTGCCGTCCGTGAGGTTCATCGACAGCCGGGTGACCCGGGTGGTCCCGCAGGCCTGGCACTCGATCGCGGCCCGGTTCTCCCGCTGCGTCAGCGACCCGAGCGGGATCGACGGTCCGGCCACGCGGCCCCGCCGACGTCCACGCGCCGGGGTCGGGCTGGTGGACGTCAGGGGCAGGGTGTTGGTGCTGGTCTGAGCAGACATCTGGGTGGAGTCCTTCGCCGTTCAGAGGGGAACAGCGCTCGAGCGGCGCTGCGTTGCTCCCGTCTTCTCGGCCGTACTGGCCTGCGGGTTTAGCCTGCGGAGTTTCGCGGCATTCGGCGCCGAAGACCCGTAACCGGGACGTTATGGGTGCTGGTCTGCTCAGGGCAGGGGGTCGCGCAGCACCCGCAGATGCCCACGCCGTCCGACCTCAACGGCCGACAACTCGGCGTCCGCGTCGTTCAGCGCGTCTTCCGGCCGGGGCCGGGCGGCCTCTCGGACGGCGTCGGCCAGCGCCAGCAGGTCGTCATGGGACGGCGCCGGCGGCACGAACTCCGGAGAGAGCCGGACGATCTCCCAGCCCCGGGGGGCGGTGAGCCGCTCGGCATGGACGGCGCACAGGTCGTAACAGTGCGGCTCGGCGTACGTGGCGAGCGGTCCCAGGACGGCGGTGGAATCCGAATAGACGTAGGTGAGTGTCGCAACAGCTACTCGCTGGCACGCGGGCCGCGAACATCGGCGCACTCCACTCACGACTGGTAAAGCTACCTCCTGGTTGGGCCTCCTGTGACCAGCGCCGCGCCGCGTGGCTTAGCACCATCTGTCGAACTTGCCCGGCAGGTACCCTCGGGGGATGGGCCGTTCCACCCCGACTCCCGACTCTGGGCCCGAGCCGCGCTCGAGCAGTCCGCGCACCCCGGGCCGCCGACGCCGCCGCGATCGCCGCGGCCGTGGCCTGCGCGGGCAGCTGATCCCGCGCGGTGTGCCGGCCTGGCGCAGCCGAGCCGACCGCTTCGACGACCTGGTGCTGGACGCCGTCGAGAACCTGGAAAGCCGATGGGCCACCCAGCTGGAGGGGGTCGAGTTCGCGGTCGAGGACGTGCCGCCGAGCGATCCGTCGCCCTGGGAGCACGGTGAGGTACCGCTGGGCCGGTTCTTCCCGTCCCAGGGCGAGCTGCCGCCGCGGATCGTCGTCTACCGCCGTCCGGTGGAGACCCGAGCCGGTGAGCCGCGTGACGTCGGCCAGCTGACCCAGAGCGTCGTCGTCGAGCAGGTGGCGCATTTGCTCGGCCTGCCGCCGGACCAGGTCGACCCGCGGTACGGCCGCGAGGAGTGAGCTAGCGCCGCTCGGCCGGCGGCGAGGTCTGCGGTGAGCTGGGCCAGCCGGCCGCGGTGGCTGCGACGACGGCGGCCAGGGCGGTCAGCCGCGGGTAGTCGAGGTTCTCCGGCCGATCGCCGGGCAGGTGGTAGTGCTGGTTTCGAAACGGCGCCGTGGTGGTCAGCATCAGCGACGGCACGCCACGGTTCCAGAACGACGCATGGTCCGATCGATCGAGGTTGGCCAGCGGCGGAAGCAGCCGGGTGACCAGGCGACCGCGGAGCCCGTCGGCGCGCGGATCGCGGGCGGTCAGCACGGTCAGCGGCGTGGCCAGCGCGGCGCCCGCGGCGGTCAGCGCCCGGGCGATCCCTGAGCTCGATCGGCGGCATACCGCCAGGACGAAGTCGCCCCGGTTCTGGTTCGCCTCAACCTGCCGGGCCAGGCCCCGGAAGAGCAGTCCGAGGCCACCCAGCTCCTGGGTCTGCGGCTGCGACGTGAACGTCCCGACGGATTCCAGGCACAGCACGGCCTGCAGGTCCCGGAGAAACCCCGGAGCGGCCGCCAGCGCCCGGGAACCGACCCTGCCGAGCTCTTCCAGGTCGACCAGGGCCAGCCGGACCGCCGGCGGATCGGGCAGGGACGCCAGCAGCCGAGCGGATTCCAGGAGAGCGGCCACACCGGAGGCGTTGTCGTCGGCTCCCGGGCTACAGGCGACCGAGTCGAGGTGGGCGACCAGCAGGATCCAGCGGCCGGGCGCTGCGTTCGGCAGGTCGGCCAGCAGATTGACGCCGACCAGCCGGGGAAACAGCCGCCACCGGCGGAGCTTCATGGTCCGGCCACCGGCATCGGTCACCCCGATCACCCAGCGGCGCTCGAACGGGACGTGCCTTACCTGCCAACCCGCCTCGATCAGCCGAGCGGTGACGTACTCCTGCGCCCGGACCATTTCCCGAGGGTGGTGCCGACCGCGCGGTGCTGCCGCCAGGGTGGCCACGTCGGCGATCACCCGGGACACGTCGGCCTGCTTCTCGAACCGGACGGCCAGGGCGGTCGCCGACGTTGCCCGGGGCGTCTCGTCGTCCATCATCGTTCAGCGTAGGGCTACCCCAGCGTGCGGTCTTGAACGGCGGTGGTCGGCGGCGTCGACACGACGGACAGGTCGACCGACAGCACGCTGATCAACGAGCCCCGCGGATCGGTGACCCAGCTGACCATCGCCGCTCCCACCGGGCCGCCGCTGACCTCGCCGATCCGCACCGCGACCGCGTCCGCGTCCAGCTGCACGGTGGCCGAGGAGTCGGCCGGCACCTCGACGTCCACCGGTTTCCCGATCGAGCCGTCCCGGCTCACCTTGCTGACCACCAGCCGACCGGTGCGCCCGGTCGCGGCCAGCGACAGGGTCGAGCGGGCACCCGGCGGCAGCACCAGGTAGCCGCTGCCGGCCAGCGGGCGGGCCGCGGCCGCCCAGGCGAACTCGGACGCCGTCTCGGTCCCGGTGACACCACCGCGACCGATCAGCGCGCCGGCCACCACCGGGACGTCGGAGTCGATCAGCGCCGTGTACGTGCCGGACGGGATGCCGGAGACCGGGACGTCAACCACCCCGCCGCCCGGCACGCTGACCACCGCCGCTCGGGGCAGCGCAACCGCGCCGCTGGAATCCAGCAGCCGGACCCGGACCACGGCTTCCTCTGCCCCCGGAACCGCGATCCGGACCGCGGTCGAGCCCGGCGCACTCGGATCGTCGGCGCTCTTGCCGTACCCGTTCACCAGCGAAATACCAGGAACCATCTGCTTTTTCGCCGGAGCAGCGGCGACCGGGACGTCGTCCGCCCCGGCCGGGTCGAGGCCGATCAACCGGGAGTCGTGCAGCGTCGCCCGGACCCGGCCGGACCGGGTGGTGACGTGCACGGCAACCTGCTTCAACCCTGGCGCCAGCGCATCGATGAAGATCGGCACCTCGGCACCGGCCGGAACCACCACGCCCTCCCCGGACGGCGCCCGGACCCGGCCGTTCGGCCCGCGGATCTCGACGTCCGCCACCGCGGCGGTCACCGCCGGGTTGGCCAGCAGCAGTCGCAGCCGCGCGCCCTCACTGGTGGCGCCGCCGACCAGCCAGCTGTCCGAAGCCGGAACGCTGCAGGTGGTCGCGGTCAGCGAACGCAGATCTCCGGAGCGGACCACGGTGGACTGGATGGCGGCCAGCGACGGCGGCGGGTCGGCCTCGGTCGACGTGCTCGACTGCGTGGTCTGCAAGAGTGCCGGGCCGAGCGCGGTGACGGCCAGTGCACCGAGCACCGGACCGGGCGAGCCGGTGGAGAGCTCCAGGCTGCGCCCCCGGGTAACCGGCAAGGAGGCCGACGTCAGGCTGGACGGCAGGGTCTGACCGGCCTGGACCGCCGCGCTGGAGGTTTCCTCGGCCAGTTGCAACCGGGCCGACGAGGGCCCGGACTCGGAGCCGACCAACGAGCTGATCAGCACCGCTGCACCGGGAGCAACGGCGACACCGCCGTCGGGCACCAGCAGCGTCTCCGGGCCGGGGCAGACCAGGGCGGGTGTCGACAGCGAGATGGGCAGCCGGGCGGCGCCCGAGGTCCGCTGCATCGACGGCAGCGCCGTTGCGCCGGTGATCAGCCCGGCAGCCACCGCCAGCACCCCGAAGCCGCCGAGCAGGCCGGGCGCATGACCGGTCACGGCTTCTCCTCGGCAAGGCTCTCGGTGTTCGGTGCGCTTTCGGCGCTGTGCACGTCGTCGGTGCGTTGCGCGCCATCGTTTGCCGCGCTGTCGTCGTCCTCGGCGATCTCGATCTCGGGCGGGGCGAGGAACCCATCCGAAGGCTCGGGATCAACCGCCACCCTCGGGACCGGTTCTGCCGCCCACGGTTCCGGCGGGGACAACGGCTGCAGTGGGGGCATCGGTTCGGGCGGCCGTAGCGGCTCCAGGAACGCCGGCGGCTCGGGTCCGACCAGGGGCGGGTCCGGCCACTCGGAAAGGTCCGCGGCCGGCGCGTCGGGAAACTCCTCGAGAAACTCCTCGGGACGGTTCTCCGGCCGGTTCTCCGGCTCCCGTCGAATCCGGCGACCGGGGGTTTCGATCGGGAACGGCTCCGGCCGGGCCCGGATCGCCGGCGGCGGCAACAATCGGGGACGACGACGCGGCAGCGGAACCGCCACCAGCAGGGCCAGCCCGGCCATCGCCAGCCGGGCCATGCCGAACTGGCCACCGCCGTCACCCACGTACGACACGCGGACGACGCCGCCCGCGGTCGGGAGCTCAAACGCCTGGGCCCAGCCGGCGTGCGTGACCGGCGTCAACCGGACTCCATCGAGGCTGGCCTGCCAGCCGGGATCGGCGCGTTCGGCGAGAGCCAGCACGCGTCCGGCCGGACCACTGGCGAGGTCGGCGTGCACCTCGAGACCCGTCGAGGGCAGGGTCTGAAGAGTTGACTGGTGTGCTGGGCCGTTGATGGCCGAGAGCACCCGGACCCGGGCCGGCCGGGACGGTCCGCCGCCGGAGCCGTCCAGTTCCACCCGCCACAGCACGCCGCCGTTCGGCGTTGCGACCCGGACCAGGCCCGGGGCGGTATCCAGGGCAACCGTCGCCGAGTCCGGCGCCGGCGCCAGCAGCAGGATCGAGCCGATGTCCAGATCGGCGAGCCGGTCGGTCTGGTCCTGCCCGGAATCCGAGAGCAGGCCACCGATCGTGTCGAGCACCGGACGGTCGCGGGTCGTCCCGGGGTGCGCGGCCAATTCCGCGAACGTCGCCGCGGATTCCTGACCGATCCGCGCACCGCCGGTGCGGTAGAGCGACCAGCGCACTCCGTCCCGGGTCAGCTTCAGGACCAGGGTCCGGTTCGCTGCCGGGCCCTCGGCCTCCGCCTTGGCAACCGCCGGCAGCACATCCGCGGAGTCGCGGTGCACCCAGCCGTCCGGTTCCGCCGTCCAACCCCCGACCGACCAGCCGACCAGCACAATCAGCGGAGCGATCACCGACACCACCCCGCACCCGACGGCCAGCCAGTGCAGCGAGCCGAGGCTGCGCGCCCGCAGCCGCCCGGCCGCGCCGTCCAGCCGGACCAGCGCGGCCGCCAGCACCCCGAAGGTCAACAGCGAGACCCCGGTTCCCGACCAGCCGTGCAGCTCACCGCCCGGGACGGTCCGCACGTCCAGCACCGGAACCAGGGCCGCGACGGCGAGCCCGGCCAGTCCTGCGGTCCACAGCACGGCCACCGGGCGGCCGGTTCCCCGGCGCAACAGCGCCGACAGCCCGATCACCAGCAGCGGCAGCGCCAACGCGATCGCGGCGGCCCGAAGCCAGAACGCGGCGTCGGCAAAGGTGGTCAGGTCGGCGACAAACCGACTGGCCCGCTCCACCGGCCCCGAGTTCAACGCGGCCGGATCGGCCGGCCAGAGCGCCGCCGGCCAACCCACCGTGCCGGGCTCGGCGGCGCTCGCCCCGCCCGGCTCGGCCAGCAGCAGCCACGGATCCCGGACCACCGCGAGCCACCACGGCAGCAGCAGCACGCCAGGCACCGCGGCCGCCCAGAGCAGCAGGCCACGGCCGCGCCGGGCGACGAGGGCAAGCACCAGCAGCGCGATCAGGCAGGGCACGGCCAGAGCGGGCGCCGCCGCGATCAGCACGGTGAGCATCAGCCCGGCGCCGGAGGCCGCGGAGATCGAGCCCCGGGCCCGGATCGCGATCATCGCCGCGGGCAGTCGGTCGGCGGGCGCCGGCGTGGGCCGGGCACCCACCGCGCGGGCCAGCGCGAGCGCGGCCGGCGGCAGCGCCAGATGCGCCACGATCGCGCCGAGCCGACCGGCGGCCACCGCCGTCAGCAGCGACGGAGCGGCCGCCCAACCGAGCGCGGCCCAGGCCCGCAGCGCCCGGGAGCGAGTCGCCCCGCCGGCCGCCCACCAGGCCAGCAGGGCCGCCAGCGGGAGCGCACCGAGCAGCAGAATTTCGGTGGCCACCCGGGTGGAACCGCCGAGCGGCCAGGAGATCAGGGCCAGCACCGCGTCGAACGGGTCCGCCAGACCGGCCAGACCAAGACCGGTCGGCCGCCAGCCGGACATCGCCTCGGTCCACAACCGGCCGGCCGTCTCCGGCGCGGGCAGCAGGGCCGGGCCGATCGGGACGCCGGTACCGCCGAGCAGCAAGCGCAGCCCGGCCAGCCCGGCGATCCCGGCCAGCAGGGCGACCGCGAAGCCGATCCGGGTCTGCGGCCGGCCGCGCGGGAGTTCCCGCTCGTCGTCAAAGGCGACCGACACCGTGTCGTCGTGGATCTCCACGACGTCCGCGGGGATTCCGGCGGGGGTCTCGGTGATCCCCAGGGTGGACGAGGTGGCGGCGGAGGAGGTCGAAACCGGAACCGCCCAGGCCTCCTCCTGAGTGCGCAGGTAGGACGAGATGGCGTCCCGGCGTTGCCGCAGCGCGGGCCGGGGCCCGGCCAGCAGCCGACGGAAGTCGCGGCGGGGCAATTCACGGCCGGCCCGGACTCGACGCCGGGCCCGCATCCAGGCCAGCGGGCGGCTCATCGCCAGCCCGAAGCCGGCCAGCTCGGCTGCCGCGCGGTCCGGCTGCTTCAGCGCGAGCCGACCGAGCGCCCGGAGCGCCGCGGCGGCGGCCAGCCAGAGCACCAGCAACGGCAACAGGACCAACGGGACGGACGCCAGCCGCAGGTGGATCGCCGCCCGGCGATCCCGCAATGCCCAGGAGGCACCGCCGGTCGAGCCGCGACGGCCGGACGCGGTAGCGGTGGCGTGCGCGATCACCGCCCTCGGGACGACGACCACGCGCAGGCCGGCCAGATGCGCGCGGCGGCAGAGGTCGAGGTCGTCCCGGGCGTGATTGAGCGCCGGGTCGGGTCCGCCGAGTCGGTCCCAGACGTCCCGACGGACCAGCATCCCGGCGGTGCCGACCGCGAGCACGTCACTGCGCTGGTCAAGCTGGCCCTGATCGACATCGTCAACATCGATTCCGGTCACCCGGGCGCCGAGCCGGGACGTGGTGAACCCGACGTCGAGCAGTCGCCGTCCATCGTCCCAACTGACCTGCTTGCAGCCCGCGATCCCGATCGACGGTCCGGCGTCCACCGCTTCGATCAACAGCTCCAAAGCGTCCGGAGCGGGCGCGGAGTCGTCATGCAGCAGCCAGAGCCAGTCCGTCGAACCCGCTGGACCTCGCGCCGCGGCCGACGCTGCCCCCGAGCCCCCGGAAGCCCCCGGTCGGGGGTCGGCGGACTGCTCCAGCGCGGTCCCGTCGAGCGCGGCCAGAGCCGCTTGGACAGCGTCTCCGAAGGAGGTGTCGCGGTTCAGTCGGAGCAACCGGCCGGTGGCGAGAATGAGCAGGTCACCACCGCCGTCGAGCGATCCGGCGTCAACCGCGATCAGGTGGTCCGGGCGCCGCGACTGCGCGTCGATGGCATCGAGGGTGCGGGGCAGGAAGGCCGCGCCGTCATGGGCCACCAGGACTGCGGTGACCCGGATCGCTCCGGTCGCGTCATCGCGTGCTAACCACTCGGCCGTGGTCGGGTCGAAATCCGGGCCGAGTTCGGTGCCGGGGTCGCCGGCTGACGGGGTGGCGGTTGTGGACTGGGCGATCTGCGGCCCGGGCTGGGCGCGCAGATCCGAATCGAGGCGAAGACTCACCGGTGGGGACGTCGAACGATCAGACAGCCTGCTTCTTGACCCGTCGCCGCTCGCGCTCCGACAGGCCACCCCAGATGCCGAACCGCTCGTCCTTCGCCAGCGCGTAGTCCAGGCATTCCGCCCGGACCTCACAGGACATGCAGACCCGCTTGGCCTCTCGGGTCGAGCCGCCCTTCTCCGGGAAGAACGCCTCCGGGTCGGTCTGGGCACAGAGCGCACGCTCCTGCCAGGCCAGCTCGGGCGGCAGACCGTCGGTCTCGATCAGCACGAGATCAACCGGCCCCTCGACGGTTTCGTCGAGCGAGTCGTCGTAGTCGTCGTCCGAGCCATCCTCGACCAGTCCGACGGCCGGACCGACGGGTGCGGTCGATGCGACCGTGAGATCCACGGTTCGCTGGATGACGAGGTCCGTCACGCCTTCGGTCCGGACCTCGATGTCGACCCTCTCGTTGATCACGATGTCACTTGCCGC
>Ga0307513_10000544_pt1 | contig 53861 bp, 22 predicted proteins | sample 15_EM_MG_FD_202174 | JGI IMG/M metagenome (GOLD analysis project Ga0307513, IMG submission 202174) | Populus trichocarpa ectomycorrhiza microbial communities from riparian zone in the Pacific Northwest, United States - 15_EM | ecosystem: Host-associated > Plants > Roots > Unclassified | place... | reverse complement strand
CAGAGCAGGCCGTCTGGAGTTGCCACTGCCTATAGGGGCTCTCAAGGACATGAATTTGGTAAGCATCTTTTCACATTTAACATTCACATGTTTCATGCATTGCTTGTGAGTATCTTCAATTTAGAAAAATAATCTTTTTTGAGTATTAATTTAGGATCATCATTATGTTCACCTTTTGAGGATATTTTGAGCAATTGTTTTATGTCAGTGAATGCCTTTTTTCCTTCTTCTTCTTGTTCCTTCTCTCTCTCTCTCTCTATATATATATATATATATATCATTTACTTTTTGTCAGTTTCTTCTTAAGGCTATTATTAAGGGCAAAAATCATGTCACTTTGCTTCCCGCTGAACATTGTGATTTTTTTCTCTTCTATTGTGTATGTTTTAGGAAATAGCATCTACTCTGATTTCAACAGGCAGGGATCTTCAAGCTGCTTCATGTTACAGGTGCAGCAATACTGGCTTTCTCTTGCACTTTGGTTCTCTCTTCTATGGCCCATAACAGTTAGGGATTTTTAAAAAAAATAAGATTTACATTTCAACACTAGGTACTAAGCCTCTCTATATTTTATACTAACTTTCTTAATAAGAAATGCATGCTTGTCCGTTGTGAACCTGGTGTCTTATTGACTTTTTCTATGGTTTCAATACTACGCCTCTCTATATTTTATCCTAACTTTCTCAATACGAGATGCATGCTTGTCAGTTGTGAACCTGGTGTCTTATTAACTTTTGCCATGGTTTCAATTTCTATTTTTCACATACACACACAAACATTCAATTTAAAACCTATGGTGAATAAGCTTGGATAGATAGAAAAATAGTAAACCTGCCACCCCCCCCCCCCCACCAAAAAAAAAAAAAAGAAAAGAAAAAAAAGGAAAGAAAAGAAAAACCAGCATGTTGTTGAATCTGCATCCTTTTGGTTGCAAGTCCGTGATTTTTAGCATTACAAAGATTTGTGATTCTATGTGGCCATTATTTTCTAAAAGTTTCATTTTTTAAAATATTTTATTTGTCTCTTTTTCTGGTCAAATAATATGGGTGGTTATTGTAAAGTACTGGTATATGAGCCCCATCCCCAAATACTGAAATTAAGTGTACCATTAATTTGCTTTTATTTAGATTTGTTGCAATGATATCAATGCTTGTACCTGTGGTTCATCTAATTGAATCTTTAGCATGGCAAAGCAAATTGCCAGTTGAAGTTTCCTTGTGTGCCTGTTTACTTCCATTCACTTCTGCTTTATAATATTCTTACACTGGCTTGTATTTTTTAAGAGTGTGTTTTGCATTCTTTTGCTTTTATTGTAGAGATCTTTTGTAAGTTGAGAGTTGTTTATACCACTTTTCTTTTCCACTGTTTTGAAATGTTTAATTTTCTAAACTCAACATTTTGGTCTTTCTACCCTATGAAGCTTTCAATAATTATTTTAAACCATCATTTGAGCTATGACGTTGGTTCTACAAGTTTGAAAGTCTATCTGGATTTTTCAAAATTTGAGCATGTAGTTTAACTTGAAACTCTCTTCATCCTGTCTTCTTTTTGGTTAAAGCATGGACCAACTCTGATGATTATGACATTGCTAGCTCTGCTGTTGTTACACAACCTTTCCTTCATGTTATGATATTCAATCTCATGATAGTCATTCAATTTTGTTCCTGTCTTTTGATACTGATTCTATTCCTCACCCATCTTCGACATGACTTTTCATTTTTGTTTGATTTTGTCTTGTCTCCTCAATTACATGTGCAGTGTTAAATTAACCGTCATGGTTTTGATCATTGTAGAGAGAGTTGCGGGTGGACGGTGCACGTTTATTTGATGTTGATGCTTCTGGTAAAATTTTATTGCTTGTGCGGAGGGCACCAATGATGGGTGGATCACACGTGCTTACCAAAGTAAAATCTCTGGGCTCAATTTGAAATTTGGCTTCAGAGTATTGTTTACCTTATCAATTGCTAATTTTTCTTTTATTGTGTACTTATTTATTTATTGCAAGATGAGCTTAATTCCTCCACATGAAAGTGAAGATATTTTCCTTCCTCCTGCCACAAAAATCATAAAGGACCTGCATATATCCCCCACTAATGGAAGTCTCGCACTTTTTGCTTCCTTAGGCAAGAAACTGTCAGTTCTAAGGTGGTGCTACTAGTAATATTGACTTCTTCTTCTTTTTTGTGTGTGTACCTGCTCTTTTCTATTCCCTCTGATAGCTAACTTGGTGAATTTGATTGTATCAGTATGGAGAGCAACAATGTCATCCTTTCTTATGACTTGCCGGTAAATCTTTTTATCCGTTTTTTTATGATTGGCTATTGATGAGATCTTACAATATAACATTAAGGTAAAAAAAATTTCTTGTTGAACTAGATTTTCTATTTGGATTCACAGAAATCATGAATTATTTGATTTGCTTTGAACAATTGTTGCTGTTAATCTGAAATCATAAATAAATGTAGAAAGAGCTAGTTTGTTTTCTTGATAAACATGGTTTGAAGTTACAAAACATAAAAAACTTGATGCACTAGTAGATCAATGCCTCGATTCAATAAAACGAAGGACAGGGGGTTGTGGCCACTTCTTAGATCAATATTTCCAAAGGGCAGGCCAGCCATCTTCCTTAATAGTTGATCATGAGCTCTTCCAAGCCTAACTTAAATTTCATGCCAATCCAGCATGGTTTGAGTTATCCCTTCCCCACATCTGTAGCAGTAATACTCGTTGATTTACCTTTGATGCTAGAGTTTTCTGTAATTAGTCATTTTCATGATGATTTGAAGTTGGTTATTTTGGAAATTCATTTTAATGAACTTGGGAATGCCACATCATTAATTATTTAAGGGACCCCTTCTCTTGTTTGCACACACATCAAAACTTGTCGGTGGCTCCTTGACTGTATGGTGCTGCTGCTGTTAATAAAGTAACAGGTTTAATAGGTCTGTTTTTTTAGTAATTTATTGATTTTTCACTAATATTGACGTTGTGCTTCACAGGCTGCTGCTTGGTCTTGTTCATGGGATCTTAACTGCTCACACTATGTATATGCTGGACTACAGGTCTGAACATTAAGCTTGTTTTTTCATCATAATATTCCAGGTGCCATGTACAGAGCATTTCATTTCTCTTTCTTGCAGAATGGTTCACTTTTGGTGTTTGATATGCGTATAACTGGGAGTCCTGTAGAATCCAGATTAGGGCACACAACCGACCCAATTCATACTGTACAGTCCCTTCAACATATCCCAACTCTTCCTTCTGGTGTCAAAACAGTGGTGTCTGCTTCCTCTGTTGGCATGTGTCAATGGAACTTTGGTGGTGAGGAAGAAAGGTGGGGTGCTATTAGTTTCTGTGTATGGTGTTGATGTTTGGTTTAGAGTAAAATTTTTTTCATTAATAGTTTTGTGACTTGAATGCATCACAAACATGCACCTGGATGAAAAGATCACAAAAGGTTGTGCTTAATTACAACTCAGCCATAGTGCCCACTCGCTTCACATTCCTTATTCCTTAGTGTTGTCATATTATGAACGTGTATCTCAAAATACTTAATATCCCCATTCCTCATTCTATTAGTAGGTCTTAAGTTTACCCTAATGGTTTGGTTTGCTTTTGGTAGTCATCAATGCCTACAAAATTTGCCCAGTCTTTTATCTGTCTTTTACTCTTATTTTGGTATTAGTGATCTTATTGAGTCAATAATAGTATTTGTTCCCTTGTTATTGTTTTTTGTTTTAACTTTTATTCATGTGGTACATATTTTGCATTTCTAATCCCCTTTGTTTTCAATCACGGATAGAAAATTCCCAGATCACACAATTTTCTCAGGCTTTTATGATTTGAATTTTCTGCTGCATAACACTATCTGTATAGATTGCCCACTCTGTAGTTTGAAAATTTTCATTTGGATGCCATTTTTTTATGTAATTCCCTTGGATATTTTCTTAATGTCTAATGGATGATGGTTGTTCTAATAAGATTTCATTTTTTTTTCATCAAGGCCATTTTTGATACCTGAAACAACAAATCAAGGAGTATGTGTATCCCTTGCTTATTGTGCGAGCAGTGATGACATTGTTGTTTCTTATCGTCCCAGAGTTGAAATGTCCAACGAGGTTGTTTCTCAAACTTTATTTAAGCCTTCCCTTGCTACTGGGCAAGGAGTGCTTGGTTCTCATCTTCATTTGAAGAGAGCAGGCAGCAACTATGAGAAGTTGGGTATTGCATGTTCAACTGTAAGTGGTATTAGACTGCCCAAATCTAGCATCATAGACAGACAGAATCAGAAGCCTCTATTTGCCACAGGGGACGAAGTTTCTTGTGGATTGATCTTGCAAGAGTTGCCTTCTTTTACAGCTACTCAACGGCTTAAATCACATCAGCATTTTATTTATGATGTGAAGTACACAAGCACACACAACCAAGGTTTGCTTGGTTGTTTAAGTGAGGATACAGTACAACTTTTCAGCACCAGGCTCTCGTGAGAAGGTAGCCTTAAACATGCAGCTGGTATGTTACTCCTATGTGTTGTCTGTGCTCTTATTTTATCCGCTTGAACCATTCTGTATCTTCAGAACATAATGGGTTTTTTCACTGTCGTTTATTTGCAATTTATTTTATTCTCTGGAATGAAATTTCTGCTGTTTTCTTTACTTGTCCATTCTCTGACATTCTTGCATTGGATATCATCTTTTAATCTAGCCATGTCCATGGCGCGTGTTTTGAATTTTGTTGCAGGTCTGAACTTTTGAGGAGGCGATCAGCCCCTGTGTTTCGATCTTCTGTCCAGTTGAAGTCTGATATCAATTTTGTAATGTAGGAAAATATCATCTGATTAACTGGGTTCCCTCGCCGTGAAGCTGTTGTACAGGATCATCCTGTGATGGTTAATGTTGTGCCGTGCATTGGATTTTCTTGTAATATATTGTTTTTTTCGAAGGATGCCATCTCTATAAAATAACATTACCATGCGGCTCCTCTTCATTTTATTTTTGTAAATTCCTGAATTGTGTAAATCAACTTTCTTACATTCTCAGCATGTGATGTAAAATTATTTATATCAAGTGCAAAATTCCATTCCCTTCCAAGAACTAGACGAGAGCCTAGTATGGCAAGATTATGTTTGCTATTCATGTCTCTTAAGAAAAGTAAAGTGTTCTTGACATATTAACAGAAAAAGTTTGGAGTTATTTATGTTTTAGGTCTAAGCAAAACGACTTGAAGTACTAAATAAATCCGACAAGGTTATGTCCTAGAAGATAGAAACATAAGCTAGGGTTTTTCCTTTCGTTGGTATAAAATTTCCCAAGACTTGGAAAACAATTTATAATATAAGAAGCTGGTTATCTGTTAATGTTTTCAAGGTATAAATAAAAGAATGTTAAAAAAGAAAAGAAAAAATCCGACCTGCCGGATTCGAACCAGCGACCTAAGGATTGTCTGTTACAAACAACTACAGTCCTCCGCTCTACCAACTGAGCTAAGGTCGGAGGATGATTTTGTTCTTAGTAAATAATTAATAACCAAAAGCTCCTATAGTCGTTACCCTTCTTTGCATCATCCATCGAGCACGTTATAATATTGTTCTTGCCAGGACATTGACAAATCGAACGTGACATCTCTATTATTCAAAGATGACATTTAATTACAGACAGAATTGACGCGTGCCCCACCATTATATACATGAACTCCATGGATGGAATGGGTGAGGTTCAAGATTTCTCCCATCGATTATTCATTTTATCCTCAAAAGACTAGTTAAAAAAAAGTTAGGATTAGGACTGAAGTCATAAGCCCCACCGCCCTTCCAAGCGAGAATGACACTAGATGTATAATTGAGAGAAATATGTCTCTTTCCAATCATGTTTCCAGTTGATAGTGTTGTATTGTCATGCTTTTGTTTTGTGAACAATTTATTTGTTTGATTGCTTGGCCCCCCATGCCCTGCTAGTTGCACGAAGGAGCCCTCAACTGTGAATTATAGATGACGAGCAAAAATACATTTGCCTACAAGTAAAACTAGCTACAAATTTCTAATCTAGAAATCTTAGATTCTGATCACAATATACAGGGACGGATGGGATTTGAGGAAGAGACAGAATATGCTCTCGGTTAGTGTAAAAAAAAAAAAAACAAAAAAGAAATAGGTTGACATCAATTCTAGTTATAGAGAGAGTATTAATTAACACTAATTTAGCTCATAAAAAAATCAATCTTCATATTAATAAGTTTCATTAAATAAAGGGAGTCACACCTAAGTATTATTTTATCTTTCTATCACCTACAATAGTATATCTAAAATCAGGAATTTTTTTAATTTTATGTTGATTTTGAGTTTATAAATTAACTTTCTAATTATTTGAGTCCATATACAAATATATCAAGATGTTTTGTAATTGTTTTGAGTAAATAAATAAGTTGAAAATTGAGTTTTTAGATATAACAAAAACACCAACCCTAATACTAATAACATAACATATCTGTGTTTTGTACTTGGAGTTTGGATAATCTAGGATTTGTATTTAGAGTTAATTTGAAGTTATGATAGTTTAGAACTTGTATTCGAGGTTAATTTAGGGTTCGGATCGAAGACACCAAACATACATCTTTCTTTGAATTAAAGATACGGATGAGATTCTTGTTTCTAATTCAAAAACGTGAAATTCATTCGTGTTTACTAAACTATGCTATTTTTCTAGGATTTTCTTCTTCTGTGCTATTTTGCTAAAACATCGTTAGAAATAATAATAATAAAAGAACCCTAATTCTAATACCATAACAAAAAAAAAGGAGACGACAAAAAGACTTGCTTTATTCAGAAATGAAATGACAGTGAAAGAAAGAAAGAAAGCCCACATATGTTAAATATTCACGACCCCTATACCTTCTGGCCCCCATTTCCATTTATTTTCCTCAGATCTCGTGTTCCTCTAGCCATTTTTATTGATTTACACCAAATTCACCGTGTCCAACAAAAAAGAAAAAAAAATAGAAGAAGAATCCACACAATTTTTCCAATTTGGGAGCCTTGGACGCCCAACTACTCGTGCATTGCATAATGCTTTTTGCAAGAGGGGACCCATCTCAAGACGTAAATGATAGACAAAAAATCTGAAATCACAGTACAACTTAAGAAAGCTTCTTCTCTCTCTCTATCTCTCTCTCTCTCAAGTGACTTCCATTTTCGTATGCAGGGTGGGCAAGGCGTGTCAATGTTCCAAGGAATCACTTTTAACCCCAGCACTCAGGCGTTAGGGAATGGTCTCTTTTGTAGTCCTTGCAGTAGTTGTACACCATATGGTATCTCTGAACCCATCGCATTGTTCTGTACTGTTGTCTCGTAAGCCCACCGGACCGGAATGGAGAGGCAGAGACCGGGCGGCACCATGCCGGTGAATAGGCTGAGCAACCAGCTGCTTTGAAATTGGTGTAGCTAGCAACAAATGGTTGATATCTATAGTCAGCTTTGTATTTTCCCTCCTCAGTAGCCCAGGATGAGGCATCCCAGATTGAACCGTAAACCCACATTGGCCTTAGGGGAAACGTTGCGGCGCTTTTCCTCGGGTACCTCCTTACGGGCACATCATCCACGAGGAATCTGAAACATTGAATATTTGTTACATTTTTAATATTTGTTACATTTCAAAAAATATATAACAACAAGACACCACCACCACTTTAGATTTATAACTGGAAATAAATGCGACCTGACATTTTTGTTTTCTATTAAGCTTATAGATTTAGACTATTTAGTTAATCTTCTTTAATTTTTATAGAAAACCCACCACGCTAATGGGATTAAAATTTGCTTGTATCAAGTCATTTTGGCCCGCGCTTAATTCCAGATATTTTTCTTCATGATTTTCGAGGTAAAAAACATAGCAAATATCTCCTCATTGAATTGAAGGTACGCTACTGCTAAATGCATGCCGGAGAGAAAATCACCATTATTGTTAGCCCTCATCTTCTGGTTAATTAATGCATGCCGGAGAGAAAATCACCATTATTGTTAGCCCTCATCTTCTGGTTAATTAATTTTTACTAATTAACCAGAAGATTTTTTGTTAGTTTGTTAGAGTGTAAAGTATTAGTGGTGATCACTGTGCTAATTAGCTTACATAATCTCCTTAGGACTCCAAAGAATGGCATAATGATGGAAGTTTTTGGTCGGATCAAACCACAGATGAAACTTCATTTCTCTCCCAATTATTCTCCCATCCCCACTTCCTCGGATGTAAACGTTGGTCTGCAAAGTGTAAGGCTTCCCAAATGTTGTCCCAAGAAATTCTATGTCCACCTCATCATGAAACCCGGGGTGAGCTTCGTTGTTCGATAGCTGCCATTGGTTAATTACAGATATATTAATTAGACATAATTGATGCCATAACATTCTTACAGACCAACTGTATAAATTAAAAAAAAAAAAATAACAGAGATTGCTAGCACAGTAAAGTTCAGTCCTCACATAGAAAGCTGTTATGACTCCGGCAGTGTAACCAGGTTGGAGCTTAACGGAGGCACCGAAATACCCTGATCGAAATGGTTTAACTGATTTAAATCCACTTCCTGTTGCAGAGATCAAAGCCAACAAATAAGGAAAATGAGCAGAAAGCTTATTAGATACCACCTAGCAAAAATTAATCCAGACAGCAGGTAATGTCACGAGTCGGGTTAACCTGATGTACTATCTAGCCAGATAGTCAACGCATTCGGGTCTACTCTTTGATGGGAATAACCCCAAAGGTTTCTGTAACCTTGGTAAAAGCTCATTGACCTGAATCTAGAACTTGGCCAGTAGCCAGGTGAAGGTGGCCATTGAGCATTACTAGAGGAAGGAGCTATAAGAATGAGAATAAACAAGGTAAGGAGAGCCATGAATGAGAGAGTAGCTAGGATGTGGAGAACCTGTATGGAGAAAATAGAGTGTGTGTGTGTGTGTGTAAAACCAGAGAGTGAGAGGCGAGAAGGCAATGCTTCATGGAGGCAGTTGATATAAAGGAAAAAGATCAATGGGTCCCCTAATGGAAGGGGTAGTGATAAGCTGTCGATGCAAGTGTCCAAGACTGAGAATTACCAAACTTATTGCAGCTAAGTATAGATATAACTATGGTTTTGGAGGGTCAGTAGGTATCTCGAGTCTTGAACACATCCCCAGTTGTAATAAGTGAAAAGCGGTGCATTCTTTCCCAATCACGGCTACTTTTTTTCCTGGTATTTATGGGAAACCACAGTAAGAACGGGGTTCATGATTGGAAGAGAGTGGAAGGTAGGTGGGTATTTCTTAAATGAGTTTTCTGTGAGTACATTTTGTGACGCCACAGGAAATTGGACTTTAGGGCTAAAGTTCTCTTTCTCATTGAAAGCTACATGCATTCCTGTCTCAGCTTTTAACACATGCAAAGCTGGAATGACCCAAGTCATTGTTTTTTTACCAATCCAATCCCCTCTTCAAAGATGAGGCATGTCAGCTCGCCTGGACAGAGCAGCATGAGAAGTGGGTCAGATTCTGATTTAGTCAATTTTGTGAAACAAATGTGAGTGATAGGGTATTTGAGCCTCTGGTCTTCGTTTGTTGAGTGGACCATAAGGTATCTAAAACAGGGTCCCATGTTCGATTTGATCATAAGCGTGTCTTTGATCGAGTGATTGGGGAAATTGAAAGTGATGTTGTGTTGAAATGTTGATTGACTCACCAGACTAGACCATCCTTGTTGCGGCTTAGGGCTCCATTTCTTTCACACGAACGAACAAGACTGAAACTAGCAAAGCCATTTTTTTATTTTCTTTTCTTTTTCCTGGGAAATGTTATTCTACAATGGTGTTATTCACTTTGAAAAAACACTCTTAAACACCCCATTTATCTTTATGTCTCCCCATCTTTCCATGAACACCAGCAAGATTTAAGAAATGATGAGTATATATGAATAATGAGAGAAAAAGAACCAAAAGAAGCACAGTGGACACTCCGTGCCTCTTACTAATTCCTAACTTTTTTCTAACCTCATACTTGCAAGAACATTAGGACTGGTGGTGATGATTAAAAGAAAAGAAAAGAAAAACTTGAATGAGGAATAAATGAGTTTCTTCATTCTTAGCTTTTACAGCAAGAACTCACCCTGTACCCCAATAACTTCAACTTTTATCGTATCAAAACATCTACAGGAACTGATTGAGTAGGGAAATCATTGTTTTTTAACCTCACGTGTTTTTTTTTAATATTAAATTTATTAAAAATTAGATCTTGTTATTTATTTTAGTTTTTTATGTAGTTATTATGGTCTTAAAAAAATATTTTGATATTAAATTAGTATTTATTTTATAATTATTTATTTTTTTTTCTATCATATTATTAAATAAAAATAATTCAAAAAATAAACATAATTATTATATATGAATTGGATTTTATGATTTATTTTGATTTACTTTATATTAGGTTATTGTTATCTTAAAAAAAACATATCGGCATCAGGTTGGTGCTCGATTTTTTGAACATCTATTTTTTTATTATATTATTAAATAAAAAATATAATTATTAAAAATTAGAATTCATGATTTATTTCAATTTACTTTTTATGAGATTATCGTTGTGTCATAAAAAGTCTCGGCATTGAGTTGACACAGTTTTGCAAGCGTCTATTTTTTATCATATAATTAAATAAAAATAGTTAAAAAAATTATTAAACTCAATGGAGTTCATGACCCATATCGCAGGTTTAACGTGTTAACCGAGGTTGATCAAGGTTAATCCAATGTGTCAAGTTTCAATATTTTTTTTAAGAAAATATGTCATATTAGAAATATTTTTAAAATTAAACCATGTTTTTATTAATTATTTGAGTTTTTTTTAACCCGTTAAGTTTATCGGATTATATTGGATGGAGTCTTGTATAATTTAATTTAAAATTTGAGTTAGATAAAAAATATGATTGAGAGATTTGAAGTTAGACTCGTTAATCATATTGTGGGAAAAAAAAAGAAAAAAACTTTCTTAGACTGGGAATTATTTTTTTACATGTAAAAACTTTTTGGTCCCGGGCAACATGGGACAGGGAATTATCTAGTTTACACTATTTTGATTTATGTCAACCCTTCTACATGAAATTTTTGGAATTTTTAACCTCTTTATACCCTTCTGTCACAAAAATATGATAATATGATCTATTGTACTTTGTTCACCAATCCTTAACTAATATGAACATGCCATATGGCTGAAAATAATCAAATATCCTTGTCCTATATAAATATAATATGTTAAATTTATTGATAAAAATACCGACGAAATAAAATAGTAATTTTTTGACACGCTTTGTTCATTTGTAATTACTATTGTTTTTTTAATGGATTTTTCTATTTATGAGCTCGTCAATAATATACATACCGACAGACTGTAAGTGTAAAACCGGCCAGGATTTCTATTCACAAAATTATTAAATCTTGATAGTGATTTCATGGGATCTCTTATGTTCCATCTTTGAAAGATATATATAAATGAAATGACTTTATTAAGTTAATTCGCATGAACACAGTACCGTTCCTTTGTCTACGCTACACATATATATAATAAGATTATACATTAACAGCTGAATTTTATCATCGAAAATACCATTTTTGTGATCAAATGTCAGAAAGCTATCCTTTTTCCTCTTCCTTAATTTTAAATAGGAATCCATTTTCAGCATATTAAGTGTTTATGATATTAATTGAGACCGACCACTTTAAATTTTATAACCAAATTTAGAGTTCGCATAGTACGTACCCTAGCTTGTTGCAAGTCATGATATAGCACTTGTGGCTTTAACTTTTAATCGGTCAGAAGTAGTATATGTTTTTTTAAAATTTAAATTTTTTTATAATTTTTTTTAGATTATTTTAATATGCTGTATTAAAAATAATTTTTTAAAAATAAAAAAAATATTTTAAAATAAAAAAACACTTAACTTAATCTAACTTGAAGGCAACTATCACCTTTAGGATAGACGTGACCATTTGTAATAGAGATGGAATGGCCGTCGGTTAGACGCCGCATGTGAACTAATTAAACACCGTAGTAGCTGGGCGTTTGTACAAATTGTACCTAAACAGCGAATTGCAGACAAGAAAGGGCGACCAAACCATGGAAGGGGATGCAAATTTACATAATTCGGAGGTCGTATGGTCGCCCTATTGTGTGCGTCGGCTATCGAAGAAAAGGAAAGGTAAAGAAAGAAGGATCCAACGGTGGAGGCCGGCTAGCTGGTGAAAACGAAAACGGACCCACTCAACCGACAAATCATGCAGCTTTTCACGTCTCTGTACGTGAAATTTTTTAACGTGCAGCATCTTCTTGGGCCTCAACTTCTTTGGTCTTTTAATCTTGTCTCTGCTATTTTCCTTTGGTTGCATATATACAAATGTAAAATTTGTGACCTGACATGGAGTTAGTTTTTACTTGTTGTTTGCACTTTGCATTAAAGGTTCCTTTCAAACCCCCAAGTACCGCGAAAATCTAAAATCTCTTGCAGTAGAACATTAATGATAATTAGGAAAACATGGGCAAGAATCAAAACCGCAGATAATTCGATCAGCCTCCGTTTTGTTTTTATTTCTTAACTTCTGGTGTTTTGCTGTCATATTTCATGCATTTCTATTGTTTATGAAAATATTGTATGACAGAGATAAGATACTGTAAGACAGAGATAAGGTATGGGTGCAAGAATATATTGGCCACTACAATATATACATAGAGCAATGGACAAAATACGTTTGGTTATTGAATTTAATTATAGTAATGGGCAAATATTGGTGATGTTCGTATCTTCCTCTAATTAAAGGAAGGAAGAGGCCATTGATGATCGTTCAAAAGCTGTTTACATGGAGACAAGCGATTGTGTGCCGCAAGTGCTTGCATTATCCCAAAATAGCATCCAATGATGCAAGTTAAATAATGCTTAATAATTGACTTTTGTGGGAGGAGAGATATCTTTCTTGTTTTATTTTTTACTTATTGTATGCCAGTACGTACGTTTGTTTTTCTTATGCAATTCAAAGGGCCGGGGAATTCATTTAATTTTTATCTCAGTTTTTAATACACAAGGATTGCAATGTTTTTTTTGGAAACAATTGAGAAAAAAACTTCCGATTTGATGATTTATTTGTAAAAGATGACAAAAATTAACCTTTTCTAAGAAGTCGAGGGGTTATGATATAGTCGAGCTTGTAGATACAAGTGATTTTGAGTATTCGAGTGATAATCTGATACTACTAAATGAAAATATGACAAAAACAAATTATATAGATAGCTTAACAGATATTTTTATGAACCAGTAGAACTTGTTTAAATTCAAGGAAAGGTTTAGGATAACCCAACCTAGTTAGTTTCTTAAAATAATAATAACAAGAGATCTAACTATTGATCAGACTCAAATTTTTATAAGTGATTTTACGAGTATTTTCCTATAAGACAACTACTATGTTACTGAACGGACCGTTGGATCTTTCAAAATCATATTTTGAGCCCTGATGCTCTTATTTGGATTGATTTTATTATTTTTTCTATGTTTTTTTTTAATTTTATTTTTTGTTTCCTTTATATTTTTTGATTTTTAGTTGTTTCCTATCAGAGATAGAGTTCTCTAGTTTATTTATAGGTTTTATAAATCTTTTAGGTAAACAGCTACTATATATTTTATTTTTTAAAGAATAAAACTATAAATTTAAAATTAAATATCTGTAAACTTCTTTGCTCATTAAATCTTGTATTTTTTATTTGTAATTTTTATGTTGTCGTTGTTAATTTTACTTGGCTAATGCTCTCGTAGTAGATTACAAATGAAACTTTAAGATAAATGGTTTTTTTTAGTGGGTATGTTTTGAGTATGAGTTTAAAAAATAATATTTTAATGAATATAAATTGGATATTATTTGTAGTTGATAGCATATGAGATTGATCCCTTGTCTCTGTCCACTATCCTTTCTACTTGCATGAAAAAAAAAAGAGAGAGAAGAAAATGCTGGCGATATCTCCTTTTTAGAATCCTTTCTACGTGCTATTGATAGCTTCTCTCTGATCATTTTCACCGCTCTCTGAATATATTTTTTATTGTTATTTAATTTTTTTCCCCTTGTTATAGGCTTATGGTGCCTCTTATTTATTTGTTTGGTTACTGAAAATTAATAAGGATCATTATTTCCATAACTATAACTATAATCAAATTTATATTACATGATTTGACAAAAAAAATCAAATAGTAAATAGGACAAAAATTTCCTACTTCACTTATGTGGATCCTTTCTAAGCTACTTCTATCCTAATGAATTGTAACGAGATCAGTGATGAATTTTGAAATATAATATGCATATGAATATCTAGAACCCTTAATCTAGTACATTTATAGTATTTATATTATCTAATCCGATTTAGCACATTAAAATCAAATAATATGGATAATACATATGATAGTAGGTCAAAAAATCTAAAAAATAGACATTAAAGGTTGAGTGGCAAGTCAGAACTTTTGAAATTTGATCAGCTTGACCTAACACATATATCTTATGCTCATTTTGTCATTATATTTGATAGTTTGTGAGTTGAATTTTTTTTTTTATTTAGAAATATTTTGGCTCCAAAGTTCTTGTTAGTAATCTTCTTTTTATAATTCTCTAACGTAATAAAAAAAAATTGACTTGTCTCTTTGGTGGCAGGGAGATAACTGAAATTTATTAATGGTGCAAGATATAAAAATTAGACCTAGCAATAGGCATACAAAGACATATACAATCCATGTTATAGGTTCATCTCTAAATACACACCCATAAATATTAGCAATATAAGTTCAACTCAAGTATATCTATAATATTCATAAAACATTTAACCCGATCCAATATATTCAACCTTCTCAAGTAAAGAATAAATAAATTATACACGTCAGGTTTATAAATTGTAATAAAAATTTTGGTTTAAACTCAACCCAATATATATATAAACACCTCTAATCTAGCCAATTTTAAATTAAAATCCTAAAATTTTAAAAGGATTTTGATAGAATTGCAAATGCTACAGTAATTCATAAGAAAGTGGAAAACAACAAGAGAGAATCGAGGAGAAAAGAGAAAGATGATTAACATTAAGACTTGTCTATATTTTAGCTAGAAAGTTTATCACGTGTGTGAGAATAATTGAAGTGAGATAATAAAAAAGTTACACACGGGAAAATTATTACCCTAAGAAACATTATATCATCCAAGTTTTTCTCCAAGCACTTCTCTCCGTGTAAGTAAAACTAAGAGTTATTCTCTTGATACGCACTAAAAGTTTGCTCTTTTATATTTCACATTTCATATATGAATAGATATCTCTCCAATGCATTTATAAACTAAACATTTCACATTTTGGAAGTCACTCATTTCTCCCATACTTTTCATTTTGATTCATTATTTTTTAATCTTATATTTTCTTAACAAATTAATTTAAATTGACTTTCAATTGTGTTCTATAAAAATGAAAAAAAAACTTGAGAAAAAAAAAATCTTTGTGGAAGTTGATGGTGAATTGAGGGAGGGGCTATAATAGCCTAGGGATTATGGCCTAGGAACAATAATTTTTCTATATTATTTAGTTTTTTTATAGTTTCAATGATTATTTAAAAGTACTATAAATATAGTTTCTTTAACATAATCAAATACTGAAAAGTGTTTTCCAACTTATTTTCTATGACACTATCAAATATTAAAAAATAATTTACTTTCCCGAAATTCACTTTCGGAATAAACCACTTTTTAAAAAAAACTACTTTTCTGTAAACAAACGAGGCCTAAAATTATGAATTGTATTAAATTTTGTTATCACAATTATTCTTTATTTGTTAATAGTTTGTTTAAAAAGAGGTGAATGAGAAGAGAAGGAGGAGGAGAAAATAAAAGAAAACCAAGTCCCATTTACACAACACAACGAGGGTGATGAAAATGAAATATTCACTTAAATTGAAAGCATATTTTAGCCAAATGAATAATAAAATTAATATTTTGTAATTAGATTATTACAAATATAAAATTTTAAGATGAATATTATGAATAGTTGTTTTGATTTTTTTTTTATGAAAAATCGTTATAATCTTAATGTATTATTTTTTATGGAAAAACTCATCTTAGCTCTTAAGAAGTTAACTAAATGAGTAAAAGTAAAGTAAAAATAATTTTATAGCAGTGAACAGATAAAAAAAAGTCTTGAACACTAGCGATTTTTGTCATCACTAGAGAACTGACAACTGATTAGATAACTCTATCGATAATAATGTTGACTATAACAGACAATGCTGCCTGCTGACATGAGTGAAATCATTCATTCTAAAGCAATTGAAATGATTGAACGAAACATTAAATAACGCACCCATCAAGAAATAAAATATTAAGTGGCCTCGCCGACACCAAATGGAGATCGTAAGTGTAGAAGAAGAGGGACTGTCAAACAGTTTTCACATTGAAGACTCCTTACCACTGAAACTGGTCATGTCTGTGGTTGTTTACCACCCCCTATTACATTCACCCTTGGCTATGTACGGAGTGTCGACTATGGAGATCCTCCCAGATTCTTCTTGTTGAGATTTTGAGCGTCTTTCTTTGATTTCCGAAGGGAGGACCATGCCTAAAATTAAGAGCCAAGGGACCACTTTGAAGCTGGTTTTCAAGATTTGAGTGCTCTGTGTAGAAAAATGAACTTGTGGATGCATATAATCATATGAACCGAGCAAGGACACTCTATCGTATCATATCATGTGCATAAAGTAGGGGCGAAGACGTGCTGTTTGATTGTGCCAGAAAAGTTAAACAAACAGCAAGATGTTCCTATGGATTAGGCATGTGAGGCGAAATAATAAATGATTCCTCCTTTCATTTGTAGAGACAAAGGATCAAGGATTAGATTACCTTTTGATCGTGACAACATACAAAATTAGAGGACAACATGGGCGGTGGCTGTTCGGATTTGGTGCTAATATAGCAGAGATATGAGCTGCTTTTATGGCTTATCCTGTGCTAGGCAGTTGGGGTATTGTAAAGTGGAATTAGAGATTGATTCAGCAGTTTTAGCAGCTGGTTTAACGAGTAAAGAATGATGTTTTCATGGCTGATACTCGATCTCATGTTCGAGCTTCGATATCTCATTTCTTGAGTCTGAGAGATTCAAATTCCACACATTTTCTGAGAGAGCAATCGGTGTGCAGATTGATTTACTAACCATAGTCATGGATTGAGAGTAGGGGTGCTTTCTCTTGGTGACTGCATATGCAATTTGGTCTTTCATCCATGTTATTAGTTAATACTAGTTATATAATCTGCCTTATGACATAAAAGAAGATGATGTTGTTGTTACATATATATTTTTAGATATTATAATTTTTTTTAATTGAGAAACGTTTGGAAACGTGGTCTAACCTGCGTTTCCAAAAAAATTAAAAATTGTTTTTGTTAAAAAATATTTTTTTATATTTTCGGATTGTTTTGATTTGTTAATCTCAAATAATTTAAAAAAAATATCATTTTAATGCATTTCTAAGTGAAAAACATTTTAAACCGCAATCGCAACCACAATCTCAATCAACGCTAAAAGATATATGCCTCCCTTAACCAAACAACCCTTGATATTCTTCAAATTCCTTCCTTAATCCTTTCATATTCCCTCTCTTTGATCCTTTTACTTATCTCTTTTTAGTGTTTTCTAACAAGAATTCCCCATGAATTTGCTTTAATTTCTCTCTCTTTTTCTCCCACATAAATGGCTGGCCAACTTGGTTTCTTTAGGAATCCAAGTTTTTATTTATATTTAAACTTATCTTTATTCTCATAATTACAATCCTGTTATTCTTCTTTAATTTTTTTTTTAAATTTTACGGGGTATCCGTTATAAATTTATTTTTTCTAAGGCTTACTATACTTTAAGATTTAAATTCATAAATCCTCATCTCTTGTCATTTAATATTTATATGTTATTCATTTCTTTTGATTGTCATGTTAAATTTCTAACATTTTTCTAATATCATAATATTTTAATCGGGGTTTTACAGAAGGTATCCCACTTGGACCCAAATTATATTGATGGAAGTGAGTCGTGGTTATTGGAAGAGTTGCTACTGCTGGTTGAGTAACTAAGGCTTCTACAGATTTTTCCTTTAATTCCTGCTCAAGTAGGCTGGTGAGCCTTGCTACATTCTTTTTAAGGCTTTTCATCTCTTTTTGACTTTCAACCTCCTGACGTTATCTTTCCTTGTTTTTCATCAATTTCTTTTGGGGTCTGTGTTATAGGTTCTCTTCAAAAGGAGGACCTATATTCCAATCTTTCAAATGAATATCATGCAAGTTTGCAAAGCAAATAAATATAAGATGCTTGCAGAAAGGAAAGGTAAATTGAATACAAGTTCGCCATTTAAAAGTGACAATGGTTATCATCTAATGTCATTATTACATCGAAGAGGAAATCCATATTCATCTTAGTAAATTTGTAATAATTGAAACACTTGTAAAATCTATGTGATGACCATTTGCCACTTAAAAGTCCTGAAATTCAAGATGCTACATGTTGGGCTTTTCTTAATACAATTTACAAATGATACGTACATTTTAAAGACATGTTCTATTTATTATGTGAGCATGAATAGGTTTTCTACATGGTCTCAATAGGTTCTCAGATCTACCCAGTGACAGTCCTTGTAAATTCAATATAGAGGCGTTGCAAGAAATAGTTAAAGCATGTATACCCGCCATTACCAAGCATACTTTCAAATTTGAGTTAGGTGTTTCACAAAACTGAATCCTGACCAATAGTCATAGGGCAAACCATTAACCCCATCTAACCTAGAAGCTCGTATGTGCTCTTTAAAAATTAAAACATGGGATGCATGATGCATTATTCCATATCCATATACAAATTCATGAGCAATATATTTAAAAATACATGTTGATAATAAATGTACAGACCAACCAAAATAAAACATAAAAATCAGACAAATAACAAAGCTTAGTCCACGAGAAACTCCTTAGTGGAGTCGTCATTCTGTCGCACGTGAGCCACGTCACAACGATCATCCTTCTAGATCATGATTTTTTGTGTGGGTAGAAAGAACAATGAATTATTTTCCTTTATTAGTTAAAAAAGAATTGGAGTCTCTACCTGGTATTTTGATCATTATGAACCCTAACTGGTCTTTAAAGTCTAAATAAAGGGATTAAGGAGGACAATATCACCCATAATACATCCCATCTAAAGTAAGTTGTATTGTTTATTTGTCTGATTATTATTAAAGCACTATTGTGCTTTTCTAACCATTTATTTGTCTATTAGTTAAAATAGATTCACCATAGTAGAGTGAACCATGACTTTATGGGTCAAGTCTAGACGTTCTAAAGCCAAGACCTATTTTTTTATTTGTTTCTTTTAATATTTTTAATACGTTTTACATATAAATTCATAATCATTGATATTAAAAATAAACAATTTTTTTTTTATGTTTTAGAAATTTAGTCTAAGTCTCCATGGTTTTAATATACTTGTTATTAAATTTATGATGCATTGTGTGTGTGTGTGTGTATATATATATTAAAGCTTTAAAAAAAAAATTGGTATGCTAAATTATGCAATATTTTTCTGTTTTTTGTTTATTAAACATGATATTTTTTAGAAACTTGGCCAGATAAATGTATTTTTTTAAGAAGGGTTTTATATATTTTTTTATTTCTTAAAATTAGTTTATTTAATACCGAAAAATCGTCTTACATGTAAATTAACAATCTCAAATACTAAATATAAAAAGGTAAAAAGATGTGAGAAACCCAAAATTATTTGCAAACTAGTCCCTCGGAAATTCTAAAAATTAATTAAAATTAGACTAAGGTTGCATTCGGCCCAATATAAAAAAAATAAAAATAATATGACCATTTTAATCAAAACATCCACTCAAAATAAATTATTTATTCATTATTCATCTCATTTAATAAAGACATGCAATCCATAATTGATCCACCATCAAGTTAAAATTCAAACCAAATAAATGGAATAAATCAAACTATTAACCCATGCTTTAAACCCAAGCCTATACAACACACTCATGAACCTAAAATAAATATTTAAACCCAAATCTAGTTAAAGATCTAAATCTTTAATATTAGCCCATGTGTTCTAAGAAACTAAACCAATTGGATCCATAAAAATAAAAGGGGCTTGAGCAAAGAAAGCAAAGAAACAAGCCCATAACTAAAGAAGAAAATAAATTTTCCTAAAGAAAATGGATGGGCTTAAACAATGGCCTGAATCCCTTTCTCTTTTTTCTTTAAAGATATAGATAATATCACATGCTCCATCAAAATTGTATCAAAGCAAAAAAATAAAAATGAAACTTAAATTTTACAATCATTCATTATTAAAGCAAATTCATTATGTATTTTACCATCCCATAAACTCCTAAAGTAAATTTGATATTGCGCCCTATTTTTTTAAGTAATCTTTCAAGAGTAACTTCAACAAAACAACTTATATCATGTCATTTCTCAAGAACTTTCCCAAAAACCTATCATCTTCAAATATTCAAAACAATACATTATTCAAAGAAATTTACACTTTTACCAACCATGAAACCAATAGACCCTTGGTTTCCAACTTAAAACAAGAACAACAATCTTGCAACCTGCTCTTTAAATAAAATAGATAAAACTTTTATGTTTTGCAATTCAGGTTAAACATTCAACGATAAACTTACAAATGATCAGACCCTTATATGATCATATCATCATCAACATCTTAAGATCTTCCTATGATCAAATCATTATCAACATCTTAAGAAACTATCTAGAAAATGCATTAGTAAAAAACATATGCCCCAAACATAAAATAAGAATCAATCCAAATTTCCTTTGTATTAAAAAACAATGGAACTTATTCTAATAAACAAACAAAACAAACGAAGAGACTTTTTATGTTTAGGGATCAAATTAATCGATTTTGGATGAATTTGCCTAAAAAAATTTGATATCCAAACATTGAAAACAAAGCAAAGCTCAACCAAAGTTATGCCTAAGCAATCCATGAAATCAACTACACAATACAAGCATTAATTATGATCAATCGATTAATGATACATTTCTATTCAAAATCCAACAAATCATTCCATAATATTCATTTAAATTAAAGATATATCAAATAATGTTTAAGTTTAGATTTGACCTTCTAGAGATGGTTAGGTTAGATCAAAAAGCTAATAGAAGCTGGTGGAAGTAGTGACATTAAGTGTTCCCACGTATAAATGGGTGACAATTGTGGTGGCGCGTAGCTGCACGCATTGTCCATGTCTGGTTGGCGTATGACCTAATCCACAGGGTGCATAACTTCTGGATTTTCCTCTTAGCATGACAATGTAACTTATGCCAATCAGAGGAAGAAGATCAAGCTATCTGAAAATTTTAGCCCTTTCTTTCTTGTTTTTCTTTTCTTATTCTTTAAGTGATTGCTTTTACCTGGACAATTAAATGAGCTTGGGAGGTCGGCTGAAACTGCTAGTGTTGGCTGGAGTCTTATTGATGGTGATTGATCGATGTTGGCAGTGAGAGGGATGATGGGTTGTGGCTTGTCATTAGGAGGTGCTACTAGTGAGGAAGTTGACCAATGGTTGAGAGATGGAAAAGTTGGTCGATGGTAGGGAGTTGTTGGGTATAAGTTTATGGTCGTGGGAAGGCTATTCACCATGATAATAATGAAGGGATGATGAGTCTGTGGCTATCGGCGAAAGGAGATGGTGTTGGTTTCAATCTTGGCGCTGGTTACATGATCTCACAGTAAAGGCTGCTCTTATAGGTGGCACTTACGTTGGTGGCAAGATCTCACGATGGAGGCTGCTAGGTTGTTGATGGGTGGTGGCTATTTATAGAGGATGAAAAGGGTTGGTCACCTTTTTTCCAAGAGAGAGGGCTTTCTTTATGGTTATATTTTTTCTTTTCTTTTCTTTTAGTTGGAATTAGTCATGAGTTATTTGTGTTTTTTTTTAGAGAAGGTGTTTTTTTTCTGTATGGGGTGTTGATGTGTTTGGGGAAGGATGAGGAAGAGATGTTTTTGGTGTGAGGCATTTTTTTATGGCTAATGCCTTCACTAATTCTCTCCATTCTTTTAAGTGTGTATAACCACTTATTTATACTACTCAAAATAATCTTTTCACATTTAATCTCTAAAATCTCACATTCATCTATTATTTTCTTAATTTCTATAAAAACTTTTACCACCTTCTAATCATAGTTATTAAATCCAGTTCAGGGGTTGACTCAACCAAGGGGTCAGATCCTAAGTTTCATGAGTCAACTCGGAAATTTTTTAAAAAAATATTTAAAGTTTTAATATTTCATATGAAAAAATTAAGAAAAAATCCATGTAAATATAGGTTATATATGTTGTAAATAATGAAGTTTAAAAGAATATTTTTAAAAGTTTTTTATCTCACATTAAAAAGATATTATGTTAAGCTTTTAAGTTGAAGTATTTAAACAAAAAAAGTTTTTTATCCCACATTGAAAAAATAACTTTTTTCTTAGGAACATAGAGTATATATACTAATAGATTTTAAATCCCACATTGAAAAAATAACTTTTTTTCTTGGGAACATAGAGCATATATACTAATAGGTTTCAAATTTCATATTGAAAAAACATAACTTTTTTCTTGTGAACATAGAATATATATACGAAAGGTTTCAAATCTCACATTAAAAAGATATTATGATATCCTTTTAAGTTGATGTATTTAAACCAAAAAGTTTTTTTTATCCCATATTGAAAAAAAAATAATTTTTTTCTTGTGAATATAGAGTATATATACGAAAGAACTTTAAATCCCACATTGAAAAAATAAATTTTTTCTTGGGAACATAAAGTATATGTACTAATGAGTTTCGAATCTCACATTGAAAAAATATAATTTTTTTCTTGTGAACATATAGTATATATACGAAAGAGTTTCAAATCCCACATTGAAAAGATACTATGTTATCCTTTTAAGTTGAAGTATTTAAACCAAAATTTTTTTTATCTCACATTGAAAAAATAAAACTTTTTTCTTGGGAACATAAAGTATATATACTAAAGGGTTTCAAATCTCACATTGAAAAAATAAAATATTTTTCTAATATTTATATAGTGAACTTTAAAAAATGTTAATAACTAACTAAAAAAATATAAAAAAAAGGGTATAGGAGAAAAACAACATTTGAAAAAAAAAACACCGGGTCTCGTTCGGGTTCGCCTGGGACATGGGTCGACCGGGTTTTGCAGAGCTATTGCCTCGGCCAGTCTTTTATTAAACCTAGACCAATCCAGCCACCGGGTTGACCCATCAGGCCGGGCCCGGTTTAACAACTAGGCTTCTAATTTCTAATTTAAAAAAGTTCCCTCTCTTTTAAAACAACAGTAAACAATTCAAAAACTTTTTTTTCCCCTAAACTACTTCTTATTATTATTTTAATTACATTTTAATCATTAAAAAGTTTCTTTTTTGATTGATAGATTTTTTCTTTCCTTTTTTTTTTTGAAAAATCTATCAATACAAAAACAATAAGCAAAATGGTGAAAAATTATGAAATGATAAAAAACTAGCTAAATTGCCTCAAAACATATTTGTTTATATCATTTTGCTATTTTTTGAATTTTTTTTTAAAAAAATCAAAATTGAGTTATAACATAACCTATAGATTAAGATTAATCAGCTTCTACAATGTTTTTTTAAAATTGACTCTTCATAATTTGGACAATATTTGGATATAGTTTGCAGCTTTTTAAAACAAAAACTATCAGGTTTAATTCTAATTTTATGGAGGGTAATCAAAATCGATAGGGGAGGAAATTCTATCGGTTTCGGTTTCTAAAATTCTCTATACAAGGGGGCTAATAAAAAGTGTTTCGGGTTGGTTTTTTTTGCACAAATTCTACATAATTTTGAAACTTTTCTTCACCTAAATTTCTAGTTTAGCTCCTTTGTTTTGAGCTAATGTTTTGCTCTTTGTTTAACTCCTAATCTAGAGCATATGTTGGGTCCTTGTAGAAAGATTTCTAAGTTATATTTTCTTGGTTTGTTGAATCTTATTTAGGGGTGCATCTAAAGAAGGATGAGTTGTTGGAATCCTATAGGATGCTTATTGAAGTTAGCTTTTTTACACCAAATGAGAAGTAATAAAACCTTAAAAACAAATTATTAATCATTGAAAATAAAAAAAAGAACTACTTAATCAAATTCTAAAAGCTTCAACAACAAGTTCTTTACATGCTTTTATTTTAAGTAATTGTATTATCTGCATAATAGGAATTAATTTCAATGTCTAATATATGATTTAATATTTACCTTGTATGTATATTAGTCTTATGTTATGATTGTAATTTTTCAATGAATTTATATTATAAACTAAACAAATATGCTCCCTTGTCTAATGATTATGTAATTTTAGACAACAAGAGGTGCCATGTGAACTTCAGTGAGGATGTGTAATAAGCCATTTTCATCGAGACCTTTTGGAAAAAGAAGGGACATTAATCCCATTTGAGCTAGAGCTCGTTGCTGTGTTGGTTGCGCAGACAAAAACATGAGTGTATAAGTGATGGACATCAGACATGCTTTGGTCGTGGCATGGTCGAGAGATTCTTTAACGCTGTTAATGTTTTATCTCATGGCTTGAGTTGGATTCGTTAGAGGCTATTAATCTTATATCTCAAGCCTCTGCTCAATCTTTGACGCATACTGGAATCTGGTTTCGGACATTCGAAAACTCTTGGATAAGGTTTGGCAAGTTCAATTGTCTCATGATCAGCCCGAAGAAAAGTATTGCATTGACTTCGTGGCTGTTCGGAATTGTATTCCGAACAGTGTTTTTTTAAAAATTAAATTTTTTATATTTTTAAATTATTTTAATGTTTTATATTCTTGATCAACCTTGACCAAAGTGATGGTGTGTTAGAGTGGTTATTAATTCCTCCTGCAATGAGAACTTTGCTTACGTGTGATGCTTGTGGAGTCACCCTTGATGGCTCAATTTCTCCGTTCTTTCTTCAACTGAATAAAAGAAAAAGATAAGGTAGAAGGATGGATTGTAGCACTATTCCTGAAACTCTGTAATGGTGGTTCTGTTCTTATGAAGCTCGCACAGAAGAAGCGAATCAATCTTGATGTTGCCTTCATTGCATGGAAGGCTGTATCTTTTTTCTTAAACATCTATCATTTTTTTTTCTGGGGCTTTGAATATTTTTTCATCAGATTCGTCCAAGTACACCAGAGGTTAGAGGAATTGCGTAAAACTCTTGTTGTAACTATCAATATAGTTTCGATCGTGGGAAGTGAAAAGAGAATTAGGGAGACAGAGACAGAGAGTTTGGATTTTTTTTTGGAAAAAGATAGAGAGTTTGGATGGTATTAGGAGGAAATGAAACCTATTGGATTTTTTGAAATATACATAGGCAATCAAAATAATAAATATCTTTTTAGTAAATCTAAAATTATTTAGAATTTATATAAAAATTATTTGAAAATTAGATATTTTTTTATGTTAAAAAACCAAATAAAATAAGATAGCTAAGAGATTCATATAAGTCCTTCATAAAAAAAAAAAAACTTAATATACATGTTTGTAATTTTTATGACAACTCTTTTAATCAAACTTTTTTTCTTTAATATAATTGTTATGGCTACCATCAAAATCTATAACTACAGTCACATCTCAACCAAACCCTACACAACCCTAAACTAAAGTGCTCTTGTTTTGGTACTTAGGCCATGTTTATTTTTATTTTAAATTAATAATTTTTGATGTTTTTAGATTATTTTGATGCGTTGATAGTAAAAATAATTTTTTCAAAATAAAAAAATATAATTTTAATGCATTTCCGAGTAAAAAACATTTTAAAACACAATCGCAACTAAACTTCCAAACACGCCATTAATAAAACAAGTAGCTGAAAGATTTTGTTACGAGATTAGAGAAGCTTTGCTATGGAAAAAGATAAAGAGTGACCAAACTCTTGATTAGGTAGGGACTCAATTAACATTTATTTGGGTAGATGGGTTGAATTTAACAATCTAATGGAGTGTAGGGAAAAAACATTTTGTTAACTTAAATAAAATTATTACTGCTTGCAAAGGGCAAAGGGCAAAGGGCAAAGGATGGAAAATTATTATATAGTAAATTACTAGATTATTGATCCATACTAGGAATTCTAAAACAAATATTCATGTATTGCTAACATGTTTTTTAAAAGAAAAGAAATATTAATGTTGAACGAATAAATTATAAAACTCAATTATCAATTAATCTAATTTTGAATAATGAGATTGAAAAAAAATATTAATTGAGAAAATAAAAAAAAAACTCGAGTTAACCTATCAAACCTTCAATTTGGGTCATAAAATCAGGATAACTTCATAGAAAAAATAATTAAAATAAATTATAAAACTCAATTTCCAGTAAATCTATTATTAAAGTATGACACTGAAATAAAATAAAAAAACAAAACCAAATAAAAATCTGAACTTGCATCAAGAGGTATTTTTGTATTTGCATAATAGTTTTTTTCTTATTGTAAAGTAAGCTGGGAAAGTTTAATAATTGACTAAATATAAAAATTAAAAAAATTAAAATGCATAATGAAAAAACTAAAATGTCCTTAAAAGCAAAAAAAAATTAAAATTGGTGTGAGGGGTTTTTTCCCTTTTTATAATGATTTTTTTTGTTATTATTAAGTCACTTTAGAGGTAATTTGATATTTAACCAGATAAAAAAATTTAAAAGAAAAAAGAAAAAGGTGGTGCGTATATGGCGCCCTCACTGATGCGTGGAAATAGCTTGTGCCCTTTGAATGACAAGTGTGTTGACTCTCTTCATCCAAAAATATCCTTTCGATGTGTCATTAGAAGTGTTATCGTGTCATCTTGCCTGTTGAGTGGCCCCTATTGGCGTTGATGGTTCGGTTTGTTGCATATGAGCCTTTATTTTTTTTTTCTTTCTCTTCTTGAAAATTATAGCTTGACTCTTTTGGTTGTTAGTATTTCAACTTCAATCCAAATTTATTTGATATTTAATTTTTATTCTTGGCTCTTTTATAGAAGTTTTATTTATTTTCAATTTCATCATTTCATTCTAATCTGCTATATATTATGTTTTTCAATTTGATCCTCATTATTTTGATTTCTAATTTTTTTTTCTTAGCCTTTTTATAAAAGTTTATGGGTTTTTAATTTAATCATTCAATCCAAATGGATAATATTATGTTTTTCCAACCCGGTTCTTAGTATTTTTATTTTTATTTTTTTACTAGTCCTTTTTGTAAAAGTTTTAATTTTTTTTTAATTTCACCTTTCAATAAAAAATTTATTTTGACTTTTATGTTGATTTTAATCTTTATTCTTTTGATTTTTCTAGGTTTTTTTTTCTAAATTGATTTTTCTTTTCAATTTCATCCTTTATTCAAATATAAAATTTATTTTGATCATAATTCTTTTAATTGCTTTTTTTTTATGAAATGTTTTGTATAATTGAATTTTTTTTCAATTCCATCCTTCAATATTTAATTGATCAAGAATTGAACTTCATGATTTTTTCAGATAGAGTGCTTCTGGTTTAATAATCAGGGTTACAAATTTGAAAAGGTAACATGAGTTTTTTATATATATAAAAAAACTTTATAATTCTCTTTATTTTTTATCGGGTTATTCTAATATAATGATCTGAGTTGCGGGTTTGGCGGAATATCCTGAGTTGTCTTGACCCTGATTATTAGGTTTAGATGTTTATTATATTAATACAAATTAACTAGTATCAATTTGCTTTTATTATTTTTTATCCCATTTTGATCTTCCATATTAAATGGACTGTGAATTAAAATATATAGTTTGTCCCCTTTTAAAAAATATTTTTTCCCTATATTTTTTTAATTTTTTTTTAATTTGATTAATCTATTATTATTTTTAATTTTTTATATCAAAATAAAATAAAAATTTCTTATTGGACCTGGGTAAAAGAAAATCTAAAAACTATGGCGTAAGAATATTATTATTACACACACACGAGACAAGTCAAGTCTTCGTATTCAATTTACGTGCCAAACCCGTTTTCCTATTTCCGTTTCAGAAAAATCTGAATAAAAATCATTCACCATTTGTAGCTTCCGACTTGTTTCAGATAAACAATCTGTGGCAACTAAGGGGCACGTCTTTTCTTTTGTTCCAAAATACCCTCTCCCTCCTTCCCTCTCCCTTTCCTTTTTCTTTTTCCTTTTCTTTTCTTTTTATTTTTTAAGGCCCATAAATCATATAGAAAAAGGTTGGGTCTTTATCTCTCTGTATGCATTTCTTATAAGTTTCATACTTGTTTTGCGGTAGACTTTTCAGTCAAAGAAGGTGAATTTCATTTCAAGTTTCTGCAAAATCTAATTGAATCTACAACAACCCATTTGCTAAATTTACCTCAATTTCAGTTCAGAAAAGTTTAATTTGAGTTCTTTTGAATTTACGAAACCCCATTTATTTGTTTATATTTATATGATTTTTGTGTATCAGGAAAGATGGAGATCGATAAAGCAATCAGAGAAAGTGATGATAGGAGGCTTAAAACCAAGTACAACAACGCCATTTATGTTATCAAAAGAGCTCTTGCTCTATACTCGTGAGTTTTTTTATTTTCTCTTTCTTTGACTGATTTCTTATAGTTTACCTTACATAACAGTTATGATCTTGGTTGGTATTGAACTGGGTTTGAAATTCTGTGGTCATGTTTCCAAAATATCAAGTCAATGGAAAAGAACAGCAAGATTTATGCTGTTTGGATATTACTAATAAAAAAAAGGATGAATGAAACAGATTCAAGGATATGTTCTTGGTTGAATAGAGAAGAAAATTTTGAATTTTAAGTAAGTTTTTATTTGCATGCAGTTTGGTGTCAACAATAAGGGTGAAATGGAATCACTTATTGGATATCTTTCATCTTAGTTCCTTTTTGATCTTTAACAATGGAAAAGATTTGTTGGCTTTAATGTTTTCGGAACCAGTTTAGTTCTCTTTAACCTGAAATGATTGAATGTGAATGACTAAGAATCATGTAAAGCAGTTATTTCATATCAATGAAAGGTTTATCTCTGAAAATGGTAGAAGAAAGTGAATCAGTATACTAATTCCTCATCCCCCAATCAATCCTTCCCGTTGGGTTATTGTCCCAATAAAAATAAAACAAAATAAATAATTGTAGGAGTAAAATCTTGATAGAATTCGAAAAAGCAAGCAGCAAGTACAAGACAATAAAAAAAAATATGTATTTTGTATAGGATTAGATTAAACAAATCAAATATAGGATTAAACAAAAGGATTTGCAAACAAAAGTGCTAATGCTACAACCAGTCCATAAATTGTTAAAGCTTCCATAAAAGCCAGACTAAGCAATAAAGTACCTCGTATTTTTCCCTTTGCCTCGGGTTGTCTCGCTATACCTTCTACAGCTTGGCCCGCAGCAGTACCTTGACCAACCCCAGGTCCAATAGAAGCAAGCCCAACAGCCAACCCAGCAGCAATAACGGAAGCGGCAAGTGATATGAATTCATTGAAAATCAAATTTTTTTTATCAATTCATTGTATTTTTTTTGGTTTTGTAAAGAAAGTTGAAATGTGTTTGCATGAAGGCATTTTGATTATTCTCTTTTGGATCTAATGGGTGGTATTTCTTGTCGATACTTGCCTGGATTCTTGTGATTCTTTAATTAAATGGTTTTGCCGCGTGTTGCTGCTGTTGTCGGTTTTTTGAATGAGCAATTACATTCCTTTTGGGGACTAATACAGGCATGACAACATCTGCCAGTTTAGTAGATTTTTTTGGGGACAATTTTCTTGTCAAATAACAATACAGGATTTTTATCCTTGACTATCTCTATTGAACGAAATCTCTTACTATACCTAATGCATAATAGTTATTAGGGAGTGATTGGAGTTTACTCAGTAAATAAAGTAATTCACTTCTTAATTACAAGATTTTTTTAAAAATCCAACTTATTGGAGGGTGTTGTTATTCTTTTCTTTTTTAATTAAAATTCATGTTTTTGTGGGACTGGTGGGAATTTTTTTGAATCTTATGTAGACAGAAGTGAAAATTCCAATGGGATAGAAATACCTTTCAGAAGTATCATTGGCTGATCAGTTCCTCAGACTATCTTCTTTCATGCAAGACACCCAAAAATGCATTTTATTGGTCAAAGGCAGTAGTAGACTGCATTTTACTATTATTTTACAGGAAAACACCCCTATCCCATATCTTGATTTAGGCAACCTTTTCTTTTGGGCCTGGTTTGTGAAAATAGTACCTAATGTATGCTCACATTATTAATTGTTAATTTGGAGTTTTTATGATTTCTCATACAGTCACATCCAAGCAAACATCAAGCCTGTATAAAATTGACACAAATGTTTAGTGCTCTAAATGCATGGGTTTATGGAATAGCCTTTTTTATTTATTTATCTTTATCCATTCATTGACTGCACACAAGTATGGTGGCTGATGCTTGTAAGTTCTGAAACTGTTTTATTCTGCAGGATTGAGGAGGTTGCCTTCAGCTTCAATGGAGGAAAGGATTCAACAGTAGGATTTCTTCCATATTTTCTCAAGCAATCCTCTTGTTATCTGTTGTCTTGTCAATGATGACAATAAACTTGTGTGTGCAGGTTCTACTGCACCTACTCAGGGCTGGCTATTTTTTGCATAAAATGGAGCAAAAATGCTCTAATGGGGGTCTGACTAGTTTCCCAATTCGAACAATATATTTTGAAAGTTCTGCTGCTTTCCCCGAAATCAACTCATTTACCTATGATACTGCATCAAGGTGAGAAGCTCTTTTAATGTGCCATGCAAGGAGTTGAATACTTGTTGATAAAATGTTTGTGCAAAGTAACGTCATTATTTTAGGCTTGTTGGAAACTTTTACACGTTAGCTTATTTATTCATGTTAAATTACTTTATATGAGCACTATTTGGGTCAATTTATTTATGTTGAATTCCTTCCTATGAGCAGCTATGGTTTGCAACTAGATATCATTAGTTCAGATTTCAAGTCTGGCTTGGAAAAATTACTGAAGGCTAATCCAATTAGAGCTATTTTCCTTGGTGTTCGAATTGGTGATCCTACTGCGGTATGTTTAACACTTAACCTTGAAGAAATATATCTGTGTGGTTTCCTACTGTGAGATCCTTTCTGCAATTTTGTGTGCCTTATTTGGAGATTGAGCACAGACGTGTCTGACAACATGAGGTTTTTCCTTGAATCATGCAGGTGGGCCAAGAACAGTTCTCCCCTAGTTCACCTGGATGGCCTCCATTTATGAGAGTGAATCCTATCTTGGATTGGTCTTACAGGTGGTCATTTAACACTAGCTATAGATCACCCCATTCCTATTTTTCCTTTGGCATTCAATCATTAATATGTCATTTTTATGCATCTGTTAAATGCATCATCATTTTTTTAAAGAGCATCTGTTATATTATGTGGAAAGCATTTGCTGCAATTGCTGTATTAATCCCGCCTGCCCTTACTTGCATTGCCATTATGTCTTAATATCTCTGAAATTCTTACTGTGATTGAGCGTGAACATTTTATCTTTTCCTGCATTTATCAGGTTGGCATATATTTCTGGGCTTTTGACTTATTTATGTTTCTTTTGCAGAGATGTTTGGGCTTTTATCCTAACCTGCAAGGTCCAGTACTGCAGTCTTTATGATCAGGGGTAATGTTTCTCTTATATAACTTCAAATACTGATCTTATTGTTCAAATATATTATTGGTGCAAACATTGCTTATTAATTTTGTTAGTTACTGCTTAATGCTAATATATAATGCATTCTCTCTTGTACGGTAACTGGTTTCCACTTGTTCATAATAACCTGCATGTTCTTTTTTCTTTCCCCAGATACACTTCAATAGGGAGCATACATGACACAGTTCCAAATGCATTGTTGTCCATCAGTGACTCCTGTTGCAAAGAAAAATTCAAACCCGCATACTTGCTTTCCGATGGAAGATTAGAAAGGGCAGGGAGAGCAAAAAAGTTTTCTTCTTCCATTAATGCCGTTGGTAATGGCTCAGGGAGTGTGGATTCACATAAAAGCAGCTTGCTCGTAGCCTCAGTCATTGCTGTGGGGGAAGAGATTCTGTAAGTCCCTCATTGGTAGATGCATGTTTTTTGTATCCCTGCTAGTTTCTGCAATTGTATATTAGTTTTTGTATCTTCCTCATAATCTCGGGATTTTCCTCATTTGGTACTGGCAATTCATCTAACAATTAAGTGGTGGTTGGTTTCTGAATTTTTACCAATTTTATTCAACTATTAAGACATTTTCTTGGGTACGATAACCTTTCCGCTCACTCTAGTTTGATTTGCTAATTTTTATTTATAATTCATTAGATTATGATTTTCGTGATCTGTGGTCAAGTTTGCATTAGCTCATAATCCCTCAAATTGTCTTAATGTCTTTTCTTAGACTGCACACAAGCGTAACAAATTTGACAATTGTGGGCTATATTTATTGTGCAAACATTTAGTGGTCATGCATGTAATGGAGACATGAACAAGAATCTCACTATTTGACTAAAATATTTGGGTGTGTTTGCATATTTTAGGCCCTTTATATTTTATTATTTCTACTGCCAGCTGTTATTGCTGAAGTTTCTGGTACTTGTTATCTGTTCCATAGCTCAGGTTCGGCACTGTTGAGGATCAACTGGGACCTTCATTGCGTAGAAAGATCCATTCCATTGGTTGGTCGGTATCACAAACTGTTGTTGTCCAGAATGATGTGAGTTATCTTCTATTATAATTATCACAAACTGCTGTTGGCTGGTACAAGTTTTAAGCAGCATATCTGTTTGTATGTCATATGTAGAGGGTGGATCTGGTTTGATAATTAAATAGAAGATTTTGTATAAATGATATACTTTGTGTTCTTTGTTAGATGACTTATTTGGGCTTACATACAGAATTCAAGCATTTGAGTTTCTTATTTTCACTTGAAACTCATTTTGTGGATTTTTCTTCGTACCAGAAAGATTCTGTGGCTGAAGAGGTTGAGCGACGGAAATCTACCAACGATATGGTATATCCTCACATTCTGTGAAAAGATCTCTTCTGTTGATTTCCATACTGATATAACAAAGTTAATTGGGGCTTTGTCTTCTTAGGTTCTAATATTTTAATGTCTACTCAATCCTTGTAGGTTTTTATATATGGAGGGGTGGGCCCATTGCACTCTGATGTTACCTTAGCAGGTGTTGCAAAGGCTTTTGGGGTTCGTCTTGTGAGTTTGCCTCTCTCCCCCCCGCTCTCTTATCCTTTATCATAAGCAAGATCTATCGTTTAGCTACATTCATTCTATTTGGTCTGTACAGAATCACTCGCTGTATCACTTAATGAGTGATAATTCCTGGAATTTGAAGATCTTCATTTCATCTCTTAAATTTCTTGGTTGAATCTGATTTCTTGAGAAAGGAAAGGGTAAAAAAAAAAAAAAAAACAGAGAGATAACAACTACTGCAAAAGGGTGTCATTCAGCTTTTCCCAACTTGTTGATTGCAATGTAGCTTTAATATTTCACTAAATGTCCCTCTTAATTCTGTTCAATGTAGGCTCCCGATGAAGAATTTGAAGAATATCTTAGGCATCTTATAAGTGATCATTGCACTGGTGATCAAAATGAGGTAATTTAATATCTGCATTTAGCTCATGATTTGCTACTAGCAAGAAGAAGAAATGGGGTGTCTGTGCCTCATTCTCATTATGTGTTTATTTAACAGCTGCATTCATTTATAATGTGGAAAGATGACAATCTAATCGAGATAATGCATTTGTTGCTGTAGTATCAAATTCCCTCTCTTATGAAGATAACTTATTTGAAAATTAAGAAAATTGAGCATACACCAGAATGATCTAGATATGGTGCTTTTATTGAAAGAAAACACAAAAAAGAAAAATTAAGTTCATTGAGTTTTTAACCCCCTCCAAGGGCTTTACCTTGTTTTGATAACCATATGCTAATGGAATGGGTATCAAATGCTTCGAAAACTTCCCTAACATAGGTGGAATCTTATCTGTCAAAGAAAGTTGGTATTCCCTAGATCTTGATGGTTATGTTGCAGCTTGGCTCAATGCTTGGGGTTAGGTTATTGGGTTGCTTTTAAAAGAACATTGTTATTTTTTTATGACAAGGATTTCATAATCATAATCCATCTGCTGTTGGTAGTCTCCACATTTTATCTTGTGGTTTGCATTCCTGAAATTTTGTCTGAATATGCAAGCCCATCAACATCTAACAATCTATGCAACTTGAATATAATCTTGTCCCTGATTTTCATTTCTTCAGATGGCACTGTTACCTGAAGGTATCACTGAGTTATTGCATCATGAAAAGCTGGCTGTGCCTTTGGTATGTATATTGAAGCTAAAATACTGTATTTGTGATGCTGTATATATTTCCTCTTGAAGAATGCAATTAATGCTATTTATGACTTGTTTGAATTTTTGTCAAAAAATCGTATCCTTTCAGATTAAGTGCCAGAATGTAATCATTTTCACAGCAACAAATGCCACTGAATTGGACAAGGAGTGGGATTGTTTGATTGAATTAACGAGATCCTGTGGCTTTTTGCCAACGATGGTACCTTATGTGTCAAAGCATCTACAGACAAATCTTTCAGATGTGCGTATCAAAGTCTACCATTTCACTCAGTTTAATAACTTTTACTGTGATATGATTTGATTGTGTTTAGTGCTAGAGTTGAATCAGTTTGACTACATCCTTATTATTGATGTCTGCGTGTTTTATTTTTTTCTATCTGTTCCAAGATAACTACTCACCCTGATCCTGTCATCCTTCCTGCTGCATTTATATTAGTTATACTTGGTTCTTGACTGAATTGCAATATAACCTACTTGGTGAAGTTTTTGGTCCATGCATGGATATCATTGGCATCTAATATATTTTTCAAAATGTAAATGTATTGGCACTCCTACAAAATTACTTGTCATGAGATTTGAAGACTGTATTGTCAAGATGGTTGTCTTTGATTTTCTTCAAGGTTGGTTGACTGGATTTTGGGAATTTTCACCCATCCATACCTGGTATATGATTTCTTGGTAGCATGAGGTTGAATTGCACCAGCAAGCAAATGAACTAAGAAACATCTACCATTTATGTGGAAGCGGTTATAATTTTTGTAGCTAGTACTAGAATGTATCGGATTATTTTTTGGTTCATCGGAGGCTCAGTGGAGCCTTGAGCTACAGTCAGGAGAGTTGCCATCCCCCATCCATAAGATTTGAAAAATTTGAAGTCTTAACTGCGGTGGTGTCGCCAAAATCAGAATGCTCAGATTTTGATATGCTAAATGATATTGTTATTCTTATGAAGCTAATATTTTTATGTTTGTAGCATGACCGTGTATAGTTTTTTTCTATAAATGCAGGTTGAAACTGCCCAACCTCTGTCAAAACTCTGTCTTGAATTCCCAGATCTAAATATTGGTAAGATACTAAGGTTCTTAGATTTGTTTCTTGGGTCATTTTTGTATATACACTGTCTCTCCTCATATTGTTTCATTGTGCAAAATGAAGGGTGTTATCGCAAATCCAGAAAAGGGCCTCTAATAATTAGTTTTGAAGGCAAGGTAAAGGAAATTTTCGCTGTATTCTAACTTTTGCCATTAGAATTCATAAGTTAGCAGTAAGCTGTTCCTATAAAAGTGAGCAACTCATGAAAACTGATTGCAGGATCAAACACAGATTGAATCAGCTGTAGAATCACTATGCAAGTTGTTCCATCCAGGCACTTTCTCTGGGATTCACTAAGCTGATGGTTTTTCTCAATCTTTATTTCCGTTGCCTGTGAAGCTTCAGAATCTGGCAAGCTTTATCTGATAGCAGCAGCACCTACACAATTATAGACGAATGATATCAGAAGGGGTTTTATTGGGAATAGAAAAGAGAAAAAGCCTAAAATGGAGATGGAGAATGATGACTTCTGAATAACCTGTCAAAGCCCGTTTTAGCCGATGAGAAACACTAGTGCAGCTTTCATGATGAAATTTGATTAAAAGAACTTCCTATTTGCTTTTAGGCACCATTTCCCAATCAAAGGGTCTCTAGTGTTGAATAACCAGTTACTGTCGAATAATAAGCATATCTTTACTATCTTCAAGAGCTTTTTGGTGCTCAATTTTTTTTTTTTACTTAATAATCAATACCGTGAGAATTGTCATCGGAGCTATTTGTGGACTTGATGCAGAGGCATAAAAACTGAATGCTCATGGATATATTATTAGACGAACGAAAATATCCCCTTTTCTGCAAGAGTGATCTTTGATTTTGGAACAGTGCAAAAAATGCAACTGATAGTGGAGGCTAAATTACGAGAAGCTTTTGACAATAACCTAAATTTTAGCGTTGTTTCCAGCAATTATTCATGCTAGAGAAGCTCATGACAAGGACTTCAAGCTAGCAATGTTCCAAGAAATCTCATCTGCGAAGGATTAGCCCTTAAAAATCTTTCAATATTTGAACAAGACGGGTTTGGCACCCCTCATTCTCAAATCCAAATAGTCAGCATCTAGTTAGTACATTCTAGCTATGGTAAGCAACGGAAATATAGTCGCATTTTCTAGTCTCATAGTTTTTTTAATTAAGGAATAATTAAGGTATAAGTATTGGAATTTAAAGAACTTATTTTCAATTTATTTTTGCTTGAGACCTCATTTCAATTAACTTAAAAACTCAAAATTAAATCAAATTGAAAATATTTTTGGAGGCCTGATTTATCTTTTTCAGCACATTCATTAAGTTCCTCTTTTACAAATAAATCTAGACACTAAAATCAAAGTTTTGATCATCTAAGAAATTTCTCTCTTCTCAATTTTTTTGGAAACTTCCTCTCTCCCCTCTTAACTTACAAAGATTGAATTGAGACAAAAATATAATTTAGAATCAAAACGCAATAACCTAAAAGAATATGGATAAAAAATTAAAACTTTAGGTATCAAATGAAACTTTTACATTTTTTTAATGGAAAAATAATCTATTTCTTACTTTATATCAATCCTGGTCTTGTATCTCTCAAATTGTTTTTTTTTTATAAGAAGCTAAGACTCTATTTTATAAAATTAGTCATTAATTTAGTGTTGTAATACTTAAAGACATCAAGTAAGTGAGAAAACATATCAAAACTTATATAAGCATGTAATACTATGAAAACATATCTTCAAATGATGAAATTGAAAAAACAAAACAAAGTCATGACCGAATTGCAAACCTTATAAAATACAGGGACCAAAAAAAAAATTGGACAAAAAGCATAATAACTCCGAACGGAAAAAAGAGCGGTGCAAAAAAATGGAGGATAATACAAAGAAAGGTTTGGATGGCACTGGATTGGAATTGCCAGTGAATCTCCATGGCAACCTCAAAAGTGCTTCTAGCGATCAAAGCCACCTTCAAATTCTTCACGATATCAAATCTTCCAATACCCCTGTAATTTCATCCTCTTCTTTGGCACTGTTTTTCGCCTTCAAAACCTTTTCTTCTCATTTCATTTCATTTTCACCGACCTGACTTTCTTTAATTTCTCACATGTTTGCAGGCAGTTATCAACTACGGTGCTTCATGGTACGCTCCCGCATTCTTCTTTCTTCCTCTCCTCGCTAATCTCACCTCTTGTTTATGTGGCTAATGCACGCTAGGTGTTTGATGTCAGACTTCTTTGAGAACTGTCCGTGTTTCTGCGTATAATATTAGAAATGATAGATAGACTGCACCACTGCGTTTTCAATCCAAATATCTTGTAGGGAACGAGGATTAGCTCATCCATCGGGGGGTTTTTGTTATTCAAATATTGTGTAACATCACATGCCGAATCTCGAGATTTATTCACATTTTTAGTTTCAGTCAGGGGTTCTATGTGAGACAATAGAAGGGTGGGGTGGTTTTGTTACAGATCATTTACCGGCTAAGCCTTAATGTAATGTAGTGGGCTGAGAAAGTTCAGACAACTTCGCTTCACGAACTGGTTAGATCACCACAACATCATTAAATATCTGTTGTGTTTTCAGGTGTCGCGTGTGCAGCCAGATTCTTCCTGCGTTTTGCCAGCTGAGTAACAACTTCCCGAAGCTTTCTTTCGTATATGCGGATATTGATGAATGCCCGGAAACAACTCAGCATATTCGCTACACACCTACGTTTCATTTTTACCGCGACGGGGAAAGGGTAGATGAGATGTTTGGTGCCGGAGAAGAGCGCTTGCACGATCGCTTGTGGTTGCATTCGTGAAATATGTTGTAAGATTGTTTATTATCAACCATGCGGTCGAGAAACAATCTGATGTGCGCTGTATTTCTCGCTTTTTCTGTTTAGTATACTCGTTTCAAGCATTATAGACTTGTATGTGATGATTGAAATTAAAGACTCGTCTTCGTAAATAAATAGATGGATAAAATAAAGCAATTTTTTGTAAATGGAAACAAATAATAGCTTCAGAATTGATCAAACCAGATAAATGACACGTTGGAAAGTACAAAAAAATGTAATGAAAATTGATGAATACGGTTAACGTCTATTCCTTAATAAAGGAATAACTAGAAAAAGAAAAGAAAAGAAAAACTCCTGAATCCCTTCTCACTTGAACCCTTGGAACATGTTCATCTCAGAATCACTTGCATGTGCTGAAGCTTCTTTATTATACCCCCCATGAGCAGAATGATGGCTACGATGATAACCACTTCCAGGAAATGTATCAAGCCAATCCCAAAGACTTAGGCATTGGGCTTGAGAAGCTTGACAGTCTCCCATGTGAAATCTGGGTCATCACGTCCAAAATGGCCATAAGCAGCAGTCTTCTGGTACCTGGAATTCCCTCCTCTCATCAAGTCGAGGTTGATAGCAATCATTCCAGGCCTGAAGTCGAAATTCTCCTTGATCAATTCCAAGATATCCCTGTCTGGAATCTTGCCAGTCTTGTAAGTGTCCACAAAAACTGACAATGGTTCTGGCACACCAATTGCGTAAGAGACCTGCACAATACAGCGCCGAGCAAGACCAGAGGCCACCACACTCTTGGCAGCCTGCCTAACAATGTATGCACCACTTCTGTCCACCTTTGTGGGGTCCTTGCCTGAGAAAGCGCCTCCACCATGAGCACCCCATCCACCATAAGTGTCAATGATAATCTTACGGCCAGTGAGTCCTGCATCTCCATGAGGCCCACCAATAACAAACCGACCAGAAGGGTTGAGGTGGAAGATGGTCTTGTCATCAAGATATTGAACTGGGATAACAGGCTTAATCACATGCTCTTTCAGGTCCGCTGCAATCTGCTCATTAGTGACATTCTCATCATGTTGTGTTGAGATAAGAATCGTGTGAACCCGGATAGGCACCATGGCTCCACCTTCATTCTTGTACTCAACAGTAACCTGGGTCTTCCCATCAGGCCTTAACCATGGGCATGTCTTGTTCTTTCTCACCTCAGTTAGCTTGGCACCAAGCTTGGTGGCGAGGACGTGAGTTAATGGCATGAGCTCAGGTGTTTCATCAGTAGCATAGCCAAACATATGGCCTTGGTCACCAGCACCAATTTCCTCAGGCTTCTTGGTGAGGTGTCCATGAACTCCTTGGGCTATGTCAGGACTCTGCTGTTCAATGTTGACAAGGACCTTGCAGTTGTCAGCATCGAGGCCAACGTCAGCTGATGTGAAGCCAATGCCTCTGCAAGTATCCCGGACAATTTTCTCGTAGTCCACGTTAGCCTTGGTTGTGATCTCACCAAAGACCATGACCATGTTAGTCTTTGAGCAGGTCTCACAGGCAACCTTGCTCTCAGGGTCTTGCGCAAGGCAGGCATCAAGGATGGCATCCGAGACCTGGTCACAAAGCTTGTCTGGGTGGCCTTCATTTACAGACTCAGAGGTGAATAGGAAGGTATCCATGTTAAAACTGGACCTTTTGATAATTTAAAAAAAAATGAAATCAGGACTTATTTGAGAAATGAAAAAAAAAAAAAAACATAGATCCATTAACCAATCAATCATTCTTTGATTCGCCCATTTCCAACCAACATATACCATCACTAGTAGATGGCTTTGTATTCTGTTTGTATTTTCAAGATTTCGGTAACATAGAAAAATGTTTCTATTTTCATCCAGAATACCAATGTTGTCGCTTTTAATCTCTCTATATATCAATCCAATAACACAAACAAAACAAAACATGAACAGCACCAATCAATCTAAATCCTAAAATTGAAATGAACAAAACAAATAAATTAAGGAGACTCACCTGTGATTGTATGTGCAGATCTCAAATGCGAGAGCGAGAGCGAGCGAGCGAGAGACTTATTTGAGATAAGTATGCCTATATATAAGAGATAGAGAAGCGTGGTGTCGTTTGACTCGCTCTCTTGACTCTTCCTCACCTCTTTTCTCTTCGATTGTTTCCCTTTCCCCGCCCTTTTCGCTTTCCTTTCTTTCTATTTATCGCCTACTTGGTTTTATTCCGCTGTATTTTCATCCACATTCGTCACCCCATCCCATACCATTCAATATGTGGGACCATGTAGGCAGCGGCCTGGATCATCGTCCGTTTTTTTTATGATGAAAGCCTGAGATATGGTGGTCCACTGGTGTTCGGTGGGTAGGGCCCACTCCCACCTAATTAGAAAGAAAGTGGAGCCCCACTTCACCCAGATCCGATCTTGACAGCGCCTTGCCGCGCGTTATAAGGCCGTCATCACATGGGTAGGTGGTCCCATCTTACCTATCATGTCACCTGGCTCCACCTACTTTCCTTTGCTTTCTGTAATTAAAGTGGTTTCTTAATCCTATATTTACATACATTAGATATTAGATAAAAAAAAAAACTAAAAGTTTTTTTTAGATATTAAATATATCCTCAAAGTTTTTTTTAAAACGATAAAAGAGTTTTATTTTTTGATAACTCTCGAAGTGATATTCCTTCTTTTTTTTTTTTTTTTTTTTCCTCTTAGACTAACACCTAAAAGAGGCAACTTGAGAACTGAAAAATGCAAAAATCAAGGACTGGAAAGAAATACGTCCAAAATCTGATCTACTCGAGGTTTCTAATATCTCGCTAGTTAAAATAATTTACAAATGCATATTCAGTAGCCCATTCCTTCTCCAAATCTTGCTATGTCCCTCTAGCTAGAACAAACCTGCAGGCATGTGGCCCCCCAGGAGTGCATCAACGCTTCGACTTCATCCCTATGCATAGCATAGCAAGTCTCAGGTTTCTTCTTGCTGCTAGCCAGGTTCTTGCAAGCAATGGATTTTGGCTTTATCTTGATGAACATGGAATTATAAATACTGCACAGAAGCTAAGACCCTTTCTTCGCAGCTCAAATGCTCACCATCTAAACGGATATTTCAACCACCCAATCTATCATGTCATGTCTGTACTGAAAAGGAGACTGGTTAAAAGAATGCATATGATGTTTAAGGCAATAGAAGAACAATAAATGCCCAATAGAAACGCAGAGAGTAACCGCTCATGGTAGTAAACAGAAGGAATAAGGAAATCACACCTAGCACTGGAAACTATCGCGATTTCCTTTTTTAACAACTTAAGAGGCTCGAACTTGGACTTTTTGAAGGGAGATGGACAAGGTGCAAGTTGAGTTAAGGGATCGAAGGCAACACTAGCATGGTTTTGGAACAAGATTAACTACAACCGGGTTGGATCTTGGCCAACGATGCTTGGATCTTATCATTAAAGGTCCAAGACTGGGTTGTAATCTGATAAACAAGGGTAGAGAACAGATGCTCACCACGCCCAAATTGGTTTATGATTTGATACTCAAGAAAATGTCAAATGTAACTAGTCTATTTACCTCAAGCAGAGAAAGATTGCTAGAGTATCCTTCCACCCAGAATGCCCAAATACAATATCATCTGTTGACTCGGAGAACATTGTTACAAATTCCACCCTTGGTAACCGATTCCATCTGAGGATCAACCCTCCAATGGCCATCAACAATGAATTTTATCTGCTCAAGCATTATAAATTGTTCAGATAATTATTACAGATTAAATCTTGCATATAACACTTTTCTGATAGAATTTGATTGACAGATCAAGTTCATGTTATCTAAAATTTAAATTGAAGTTCTAATAATTTTTAGTCTCCTATATAGCAGAACATCTTTCCCAAATGTGATGGCGTCAACATTGAAAGGGAATATTGGAGTATTCATTTGATACATGATTCTGCTGGAAGCAAATACATGAGCTATTCCTGGTATCAAAGTTGCCTATCTTTTGAATGTAAAAATGAGGTAATAGCATATATAAGGAGTTCACACCTCATATACCCCAGGATAAAGCCACAGCATTGCTGACCAGAGTCTGGATTTCCTGGGAAAACATGCATCATAGTGAGCTCTTGATTCCCTCGCAGTTAAAACAAAATACAGACTATACAACCTCTCCAGATGTCAGCATAAGAAACATTTCAATATGGCAATTACAGAACATATGGCAAGCAATTGGAATAATAGCTTCATAGATTGGCAGGGGAGGAAAAAACCCCTTGACTGAACCCTATCTGAAAAGACAGGAACCTGATAATTTTCCAGAGTATTCAAGTTCATATATCCACCTTTCCAAGTTACACTCTCTAATTAGACTTTTTCCTCTTTGTTGGCGAAGTAAAAGCTCATATTTTATCAAATTCATGCACTAAATAATGTCTACAAACTCCATGAATGCCAACATTATTCAACAATGGTCTAAAGAGCCAACTTTATGCCAAATGAATATATTGGGACTCAATTTGAAAAGGAATTATCTTGAAACATGATGCAGTGTTCCAAGTAAGCAATTGATTAGCAGGACATGAGACAAAATACCTACACAATCAATATATGAGGTTAAATTCACCAGAGAAAAACATTATTTAGCTCCCCAAAAGTTATAATTGATCATGTATGCAAAAATTAAAAGAAGAGAGGATGTTAAAAAACCTTGATCCAAAATGATCTTTGATGCTAGAGGATGGCTGAGGATCCAGTCTAACTGGGTGATGCCAGCCATTGAAGCTACCTGCCACCTCCACCATTTCACCATTCCCACAATACGCGACCTCAACCTGTAAACTCAGATCCTCACTCAGTGGACTTAACAGGTAATAATCAATGTATTGGTCTATTTGACAAGGATTACTAGATTGGTCATTTGTTTTTTGTCCAGTTGGAGCAAATATTTTCTACTTTTTCTTTCAATTTGTTGATAGAATCAGGGGGGTTTCAGATATATTGGGAATTAAAGGGTATTTAATCATTTTAGGAAGTTCTACTGCAGAAAGTATAATTCTTCTAAAAAATATTTATGTGATTATATCACTCAGAAATAAGCAACATAAAGTTTCAAATAGTTAGCTCAATCAATACAAATTATTTTGTTTCATTTAATGATTCCTTTATCGGTAGCACATTCAAAATTGTTAACTAGCAAGCCATTTCGTTTTTACAAAATACAGAACAGGTGCAAAAAGATTCAAAAGCAGTACCTCCACTAGTCCTGAAAGGCTTTCTTCAGCAACAAGTAATTCAGCATCTTTTTCTGAGATAAGTTTTTGCGCTTTGCTGATTTCTCTCTCAGCCTTGGTTTGCAAAGCAGACAAAGCAAGCTGTAGAAGAAAACTAAAAACAAAATAAATAACTGAAGAGTGCCCTCGTAAGAATTAATATAGTGTTTGGCATTGTGGTAGCGGTTGCTTTTCAAACTACTTTTCGCTTCGAAATCATCAAAATAATATTTTTTTATTTTTTAAAATTTATTTTTGACATTACGATAGTAATTGTTTTTATTCTAAGTTTTCATTTGAAACCATCAAATAATTGAATAGAACCCAACCCCCCCCTCCTAATATTGACAACTACCTACTATCAATGACTTACAAGGTGCAGACAACTATACACAACCAGAGGATTACAGAACATTTATGGTCATATTTAGACCAATTCCAAGGTGATAAATTGGTTGTGTGGGGGTTCCTCATTGACATTACAGGAATTCACTACTAGTCAAATTTGTCAATGTTTGCCTCTCAAGTTTTCATGTATGAAGGTATACAGAACATTTATGGTCATCATATTTAGACCAATTCCAAGGTGATAAATTGGTTGTGTGGGGGTTCCTCATTGACATTACAGGAATTCACTACTAGTCAAATTTGTCAATGTTTGCCTCTCAAGTTTTCATGTATGAAGGTATAAGCTGCGTCCGATAACCATGATGGCATTGTGTATTCTTCATACAAACCTAACCAGTTGCATTGAGTGGATGCTGAGAATGATTTCAATATCAGTCACTAGCAAGGCTACTATAGCTTACATACCTTTTCCTTCTCAATCTGTTCCTTCAACTGGGATAATTCCAACTCTTTCTGATGCTATTATACCAAAAGACACAAGAAAAAGCTCAATTATTCCATACAGTGAAGGTCCATAAATTAAGAAAGCAAGATAAGGCTTGGAGAGAACATTAAAATGGATACCAGTATGAATTTGAGGTGATTAATCTCAATCTGATTGTCCTTTTTGTTCGTCTGCATTACAGAAACATGAATACCAAGAAAATAGAATATAAAATAAGCAGGCATGAAACTTGAACAGGGTATCATAATGTGACTAGTAATGTTATATGATGACCTCTATATCCAAATCCTGATCAACATCAGCACCAGCAAGACCTTCAGCTGGCGATTCATTCCTACACGCAAGCCAAATAGTGAAAGAGAAAAAAGAGAAGAAAGAGTAGATCACAAAATTTCTCTTTTGATCCCAGTAGCTAATACAATAATCAGAAGTAGACAGGAACATGAATGAAACAAATATTTAGAATCTTTCGACAAATTAGTTTCTTTACCAAAACTAGACAAGATAATTATCCAAATTTTCTTTCATTACTCAAAGAATAGAAATAAAGTGTTTCATTGAAAAAGGCATTATAATATACAATTGATGAAGAAACATCATTGAAAAAAGCAAATCTAATAAAGTGAAAAAACAGAAGTAAACACATGCCTTAGTCAGAAATAAATATTACTTGGAAGCTCATAGAATTCAAAAGCAATTAAAGTACCACTAGATCACTATTCATAAAGGAAATCTAGCCCTGCAAAGAATTAAATAAAAACAGTAACTTCAAAAGGGAAATACTTTGAGAAAATTTACAATACACTAACCTGAGGGCACGGCTTACAGTCACAGAAGGCACAACTTGCATGGATGTCGATAAATTTTCATTTAATGTTGAAGCAGTATCACTTTCACCAACTGCATTTTCAAAGTTCTCTTCAGATGAGATCTTTGAATGATCTTCAGTCATGTTTTCTGGTTCCCTAAATCCCTTGCTTTCTCCACTACCACTCCCATTTGACAAGCCATAGACATTATCTGATAATCAAGAAGCTCCACAGAGTCAGCTTCAAATTCCAAAGGCACCAAACATAGAAAATATCAATTTACTCGAAGTCAGCCAAATATATCTTAAAAGATGAATATTGATGCCAGTCCCCACACCGATGTGTGAAATCAAGTACTGAATGCATCTATACAGCTAACAAGAAAAGGCATGGAATTTGATGATGAAATGCACAGTAGATAATTCAGTTATAATACAGTTTAAATCCCAGAAGTAAAGAAAAGCCTCATTGGGGGCTACAAATGAGTTGATGAGCTAAGTCAACACAAGCTTTCATGTAAATAGGGTTGGCTCAACTAATCATTTGGAAAGTTCAAACCCACCATGTATGTGATCAGCCTAGGGCATGGAGCTGAAGCTCGACTCATTTACATTTTGTTAATCAAAAGATTGGTCTGAGCTCCAATAAAACTTTAGTTGTTTAGATGGACAAATGAGCCAATAAATAAGTTGAAATTCATGTCTTACGTAATATGTCATGTCTCAAAATAACAACACACATCATAGGTAAGTTATTAAAAGAATTAGTTGAAAATAAATATTTTCACAAAATTTGCAGGCTCAAAAGTTTTTATATGCCCAAAACCTTAAGATAAACTAGCACAAGAATTTAAATGTTTTTAGAAAATGAAAGCTTTTGAAAGTGCCAGATCACTAGAGCTTATAAAACTTAATGAGCCAAATGTCGCTCAAGCTCAGCTTCTTCTTAGAAATGACCTTGACTTTGTAACCTTGATAAAGAAGCTTAAACAAGCTTATTTTTGGACAAGCTTCGTGCAGCTTGTGGGTGAATCAACTGATTTGCACCTCTAGCCTCACTGCAGGACTGAGTCCACTTGGCAATTTTAAATTTTCTTAATCATAATCCAACTAGGTAGCAGCAAACATGTATCTCAAGACAACAAACATAATGTGAGCATCTCCCCATTGGAAGCTCATAATTTACAATACAAAATCCCACACTACAATTACACCCAGCAACATGCATGCTAAAGAACACCAAATTTCTGGATGGTTTTCCTTTTAGAGCTTCTAGACACCATAATACACAAATAATTTACACTCCTATCAAACCATTTCTTCATTTCTTTACCAATATATTTTAGTCCCGCATTGAACACCTTATGTGCATGTCAGAACAATCAGTTTGTTCTGTCCTTCTTCCATAGGCCAATAGTAATTTGTGAACTTACCTTCAATGGTATCCAAATCTCCATTCTGAATGAACTTTGCCACCTTTTCCACCAATGATGAATTGGCTGGCATGCAACTATTATTGTTATCAATGAGACCCGAAATATTTTTCACATTGGCATAATATTGTGTGTCTGAAACCCCACTCGACAATGACATTTCTTCTGCTCCAATGCCGACCTTCTCATCCTGAACTGAATCATATTTGACTTTTTCCTCAAAGGAAAAATTAGCTGAAGTTTCTACAGGCATGGAAGTATCTTCATTGGAGTTGAGATCTGGATACACATTCAAGACACCAAGATTGCCGTCAGCAATGGAAACTTCCGCTGACAAGGAAAATTGTTTGACCATGCTTAAGTCTTCTTCACCTTGCTGTTTCACATCATATAATGAAGTTGACATGGAATTATCTTCAACCATACATTTAACTTCCTCATCTTGCTGTTCAAAAGTACTCAAGGATGACAACAACAATCTGTCTTTGACTATGATTTGAAACTTTTCATCTGGCTGCTCTACATCATACAAGGCCTTCTTCTCCAATGACAAATCGATTGGCGACTCTATAGGCATGCAAATCTGTCCACCAGATTTGTTTTCCAGCTCAATATCTATATTTCCAGAATGGTTCTTGGTGATGGTACCTTCAGTTGACAAGGAACAATCCTTCACCTTCTCATCCTGACCTTCTAAATTATGTGAGGCTATCAACAACAATGGAACTTAAACACAAAAATTCAAGCATAGACAAAAGAAACAAGCATTGACCTGTTGCTATAATATCTGCACTATGATTGATTGTATCCTGTCCTTTAGCTAAATTTTTCTCCATATTAGGCAGCTCATCACTGTCTGATTCAGTTGAACTTGAAAGAAGATCTCTAATAAGTTTATATCCTCTCCGTCTCACAACGTTTGCCAGGTCATTCCTATGGAATATTCAGACAAATAGAAAGAAAACTATGTCATATTCTATTTCTTGAATAGAAATGACTGCATTCATGTAAGCACGAGTCCTTTCTTTCATAGAAGAACAGATGATTTCAGATAGACATCTTTCATAGCCAAGTTAGGTGCTCAAATAAGCGATTATATTGATAATACTTGCCATTGAACTGTTCTAGTTGCTACCATAGTAAATGAATTTCACTTCTTAGTTGCTTAAAATTTCATTAAATTTTTCTTGGACATTCACTTCTAAAGTGAATGAAGTCCCTGAAATTTGCAAGAACTTCACAAGCAATTCAAAAGCAACATATTAATTAGAAATGAAGTAAAGAAAGTAGCAATGTAAGAAAGAACCTTCCATGATCTTGAAGCTCCTTGATTGAAGGTACATGACCCTCTGGCAGTTCAAAAGTTGATAGAAATTCACGCAAATCATTGCAAAGCTCCACATTGTTCCTTACCTTCCGACTACCCCTAAAATCACCAGTCCAAAAAAAAAAAAAACCCATCAATCAGAGAAATAAATAGAACCAATATCAATAACTCCAAAGAGAATCGAAGGACTAAGAAACCTGGGTTTCTTGATTGAACAAGCACAAGTTGCGAGATTTATTTCTCGTTGTTGTAGTTGTTGTTGTTTATGGTACAAGAAGGGCTTGTGGTAGGAGATTGAAACGAAGGATGGGAGTTTATAGAGTGTTGCCATAGGAAAAGGCGGAGTTTGAGTTTTGCAGAAATGAAGAGCAGATTTTGGTGCTGCAGTGTTTTATACTCCCTTAATAATAGTGAAGAACGGTTGGGGTTCTATGCTATCCATCCAGTACTCTAGAATGATCAAGAGAAACAGAAACACTGGCAAGCCCTTTCGAGGGTGACACTGACACAACTGAAAGATTATCAAACTTTTTTTCCTTTCAATTGAATCATTCTATAGCCATTAGATTTTAAGTTATCATAAAATATCAAATTAAAATATAAAGAATTGAAATATAAATAAAAAAATATATGCTAACCCTAAATTCACGAAAATTTTAATTTAAATCCATGAATTTATTATATTTATTTTTAATATCTTGAGGTCACGGAAGTTAGAGAGAGAAGATAAAAACTTATCGAAAAAACACATAAAAAAAAGAAAGTAATTGATTATCATGATTTTGATAATCAAAATGATCAGTTTTGGTGTTAAAAAATTTATTTAATAAAAAAAGTTCAATGATAATAATTTTTCCATCTATGATGGAATATGCAAATCAACTTCAATTTTGAATTTTAAGATGCAATTAATTTTTATTTTTTTAGTCATTTTAGATTAATTAGGATTGTTGAGTGGTTTATATTAATTGTTATGGAATTTTAAGATGAAAATGGGTTAAAAGTGAGATTTTTAAAGTAAAAAATCAATATATCTTATTTTTTAGCCACCACAGTGGTGGCTGAATTAAGCTAAAAGCAGGTGACCTATCGTCGGGCTTAATTAAAAAAAAAAGGGTGCAACTTAGATAAAATTAAAAAAAGTCAATGAGAGAACAACTTTTTAAAACTTTCATTTGTGTTTAACCATTTTATATCGTGTGAGCAACCTCCATATTTGTATCTGAAATTCCATTCATTCATTGAAATTAAATATTAAAAAATTATCTATTATTATTTATTTTCTTATCGTGCAGGAAAAGAAAATAAACTTACATGTTTTGGTCAGGTTTCTACTAGAAAATATACTTTCCAGTGTATACATCTTGATAAAAAGGGACACCCCTTTTATGAGTTACCCTCACACTCGATGAGCCTACATTGAAAAAGAGTGTATGTGCTTGAGGTGCCTCGTTATGGTCAACACCTGGCGGCTCATGCTCATCATAAGCGCTGCTAGAAGAACCAATAACGCTCCTATTCATATTACTCTCTAATGACATTTTATTCTCCATCTAAACAAATTTGATTAAAAAAAAAGGTGATAATATTATCATTATATCCTATTTAAAAAAAATCAGCAGCACCTCCTCTATATAGAAGACTACCTAAGATTTTAAAACCTTTAAATATGCATTAATAAATGAAGTTACAAACCAATTGATTTTACTTATGACTAATATTTAATTTATTTATTTTGAAATCTATGTGGACAATTACAAGTTACAAATTGCACATAAAAAAGGCATTCCAAAACTGTTTTTTTTTCATGTAGCCTAAATATTTTAATTACTAGAATTAAACAAGAACTCATGAAATTCAATAAATAATTTCTAAAACATCTTAACATCCTAATATTTTTTTACAATAAAACCATCAAAACAATATGAACCTCAAAATTTACTCTCATTTAACCTAAACTTATAAATTCCCACAAATCAATTTCACAACCTCATATTAACAACAATAAACTCACTAATTTCACCATCAATCAACAATTAACGCAAACCATTATAGCTAACCCAAACCATAATAATTATCAATCCATTACAATTAACAATTTATCACAAAGTTGTAAGAACATTTAAAAGATTATGTGGGTTCAAAAATCAACCTTTAATGTGGTTAAGGATATAAATTGCTGGAATAGCTAAGATCCTCTCGTGGCAATAAAAAAAAAGACATTATACCACTATTTGTTAAAGTGAATGCCTTGTTATTTTCCATACAATATGAACATATTAATTTTCCATGTATGCTCCAACTATAAATCATCTCATATGTAGAAAAATCATCAATAGTCCACATTAAAGTTGTTTTCTTCTGAAAATTCTATTTTGTTAAGATAACATATGTCAAAGTCCTGAATGACCATAATTGATTCAACTCGTCAATCAATGGTTAAAGACAAACATCAATATTCCTACCTGAACTATTATGATAGGGTATGATCATATATAAAAACATGATCTCGACCTCATAAACATCCTTGGTGGTAAGTCGTAAACTATGAGTTACATCAGCCAACAATAATAGAGTGCAACAAATAACCCGAATGGATTGAATCTATTTGTACATAACTCAACATGTATATTATGTGGTCCATTAAAAATAAAAATAATGCATCCTATTAAACTACCTTCAAGATTCACCATCATAAGGGTGAACCATGACTTTGTCCACCACATCATGTGAATGATGTCATGTTATGTGCTTAATAGTCTTTGAAGATATAAATAACCTTTTGTAGTCTATGAGTGATTAGAAAATATCTCAGTTTTCTATGTGCAACAAGAGTTATTACTCTACCAGTTTTAGGTTTATACCAAGCATGCCTATAAGTTCTATACTCGGTCAAATCTGTATTTTCGTGGTAGTATAACATGTAAAAATTTGAAAACATGTCAATTTTCTGATATCTTAGGCCAATGGGTTTCATCATGGATTTAGTAACATGGAAGTTCTCTTTCAGCCTAGTCCTTTCAGGTAAAATGTTTCTTGCTCATTTAACGATTTTGTCATAATTGGGCTCACTCAGCCCATGATCTGACTAGATGGTGAACATATGTGCAATAACCGATAATTTATTATGATTTATGCACCCATTCCATAATGGTTCGTCATAAAATTTCAAAAGTCAAAAAAACTTAGTTGTGTCTGCATTTTGTTCTTTATCATAATTGAACATTCATCTGCATAATCCTGATTCATTCTCATTGCATCCATCATCATACTCTTACAATGATTATTGTTATCATCTACAACTTCATACACATTGTTAGAACTAGAAATTGACTTAGCCATCTTTTCTACTATGGTCTCATAAAGAACATATGATTTTACAGGTGTAAACCAACACAAATATTTTTCCATAAACCTTTTTTATAGAAGATGCATCGTGACAACATATGGATCAAGAAACTTTTTATTTTTACACCTCTTACATGAACATCTAATAACGCCTCCATTAATATTTTTTAGATTAGATTGTGTGTAATTAATAAAACCCTTAATTAACCTCATTACAATAAATCATCTTGTGCAACCATCTAAGTGAAACTTGATACATCTAAGAACAATCATCCATTACTTATATGAAACATATATAGAATATTGATGACAATATGTATTAATTATTAATGTGAACTAAATAAATTATTGGTACCCAACTAATTAGCTATCAATGGTTGAATTCAAACTTATTCAATTTTTTTTAATAGTACCCTTTAATCATTATCAATTTTCTCTAAAAAAATCAAACTCCTTCAATTTATCTAAATTTTCAACTTAACAATAAAATTGACAAAATATAAAACATTCTCATTAAATAAAATTCATTATTTACTTCATTATAAAACACCCAAGTCACACAATTAAACTTAATTTCATCAAATGAAAAACAAATACAATTTTTCAAAATCTTAAACAAAGCATAACATGTACAAATCATACATTCATATAACAAATTTCTATAGAAAAAGGCTATAAAACAAGTAAACACTCAAATAAACTACATATACTACATAAAAAATTACAAAAAAAAATAACATAAAAAATAGGTCACAACAAAAAATAGGTAGGTTTGCTAACTTGATGTAGCGAATCTTCAAAGAAAAATTAAGCCAAAATAGGGATACTAACAAACTAAGTGATTGGGTGGTCAAATTTGTGATGATGAAAGATTGATTTGTGACAAAATAAATGGGGAAAAGGTTATGTTTTTTACAGGAAAAAAAGGAAGAAGAAGATGAAAAAATAGGGGAGAGGGAGATGAGGGTCGTGTGGCAGACTATAACTTAAATATTACCGATAAATTCCCCGATGAAAATTAGTGACAATTATTTTTCATTGGTAATTTAGTAGGCAATATTGACACGTTATATTTTCTGACGGAAATAACGAAGGGATTCCTACCTAATTCCTTTTTTTTCCCTTTCCTTGAATTTCATCTGTAATTCTCTTAGTATTCACTGACATAAATGTTTTCATTGGTGAATACTGACGGAAACAACGACATCATGTTCCGTCAATAAATGTCGCTACAATTTACCGACGATATTTTTTTATCGGTATTTCTATTTTTATTTGACAATTTTTTAGTAGTGTCTTCTTTCTAGTAACATCATCTTCATCTTCTTTATTATAGCTAATATCATCATCCCTTGAACCAATATAATAATTATTATCATTTACTATAAAAATCCCGTCAAGAGGTTGTAGTCTAGGTCTTTCTATTATTCCATATTCTTCAATTTTGAATTTCTTAGTTCTTAAATCCTTTAGATTTTGAATTTAATCCTACAACTTTTCCATTACCATCACCATTATGAAATGCCACATTATTGAGTTCTTCCTCCTCCTTATCCTTACTACTATCAATCACATGATCATTATTATTATTACCATCACTATATATTGCTTCATTTATATTTAAATTCTCATATTAAATAATTTCTCACCATTATCAACTTTAACCTCAGCTGCATCTTCTTCAATATCTTAAAGATCTTATGATATGTTTGCAAATATGTCTTCAACTATTTCAACCCTAATATCAACTTTCTTTCTCATATTTTATGTTGTTTCCTTTCTTTTATAAACACCTTAACTCTCTCTTCATATTTATGCCATTTTACATCCTTCATTGTCTTACTCTTTCTTCAATAACCTCAACTCTCTCAACTATTTTATTTGCTTTCAATAGCCTCAATTCTCTTTTCAAAACCCTAAACTGTAATTCACATTAGTCAAAGACATAATGATGCATGGTGACATTTAACATATTTTTCATTTACACCAAGTTATTTTTAATAGTTAAATTGGTGCACTTTACAAAACAAATTTATTTTCTTGCAATGAAAATGAGTAGCATATATAAATTGCAAGATATTTTATTATAAATATATAAAATAATATTTTTTAAGATTTTTTTATTTTTAATATATATCAGCACATCAAAAACACTAAAAAAACACCTAAAAAATATCAGTTTAATATTTTTACAAACAAAAATAATTTAAAAAACACTTTAAAAAACAAGTTTAACTCCATGCAAATTCAATTTGCCCTACGAGTATAGGGTAAAAGAAACGTCAATGACAAAATAAGTAGCAAGATTATATTTCTTGCAATGCAACTTTGATTTTATCCAATAATCACTTGTACCAGCCTCCCTTGTAGTCTATTGAATTGGTCTTTTTAATAAAGCCATCATATCGTGTTAGGGTTCGAGGGTGGTAGAGAGAGAATACACACGCACATATCAACCTATACTTTTTTATGTATCGAGATCCTGTATTCTTTTTTTTTTT